>PJTT01000129.1_pt1 | contig 124626 bp, 111 predicted proteins | sample 1512261 | NCBI WGS metagenome assembly PJTT01 (sample SAMN08177685, study PRJNA422409) | Soil metagenome, whole genome shotgun sequencing project. | isolation source: Soil (2) enriched on wood chips | place: USA: Madison | collected 2015-01-15 | reverse complement strand
TCTTCCCAATCCGCCCCAGTCCCGCTCGATCGCATCCCGCCGCCGCATGGTCGCTGGCCGCGCGCCCCTTCGGTGCGGCGAGACCCAGTGATTATGCGGGTGGTTTGAGCGCGTCTGATCCAGAGCGCTGAGAAAGTTGTAAGTAGCTGAATTGGTTGGCGTCTTTGGAGCGGTCGCCGGGGATAGACGCTCGCTAATCCCCGTAAGCCCAACCCAACACCGCCTTCCTGGGCCTTGTGCCCAGGATCCATCGTTCAGCTGCTCAGACCTGTCGAGGACGGCCGAGGTTTGAGCGGTCGCCGGCATGGGCCCTAACCACAGGGGCGAGGGAGGCGGAGTGGGGTGGTGAAAAGCCTGGGTCCCCGCCTTCGCGGGGATTTTACGGAGGAGGGGGAATGCTCGCCCTGACTTACCCCACCGGTCCCTGCGGTCCGGTCGGCGGCGCGGGTTGCACCGGCGCCGGCGCTGCCGGGACGACGGGGTAGCGGGGCTTGCGCTTGGTCTTGGCGGTTTCGGCCGCTGCGGGTTCGGCCGGGGGGGCGTGGACGTCGGGGGTGGGCTCGACCGTCGGGCCGACCACCGAGGGCGCCGGCTTGGGCGGCGGGGGCGGGGGAGCGTCATTGCCGCCCATGAACGGGAAGCGGCGCTTCTTGGGCTCGGGCTGGGGCTCGCCGCGGTGCTGGGGCGTGGCCGGCGGCATGCAGCCGCGCGCTTCGCCCAGGCCCTTGAGATAGGCGCGGCGCACGGCGCCGGAGGCCATGGCCGACTGGACGAGGCGGTCGTGCTTTTCGGCGCCGGTCAGCTTGCGGACCCAGCCGCGCATCGGGATCAGGTCCTGGGCGGCGCTGGCCATGGCCCCGAGGGCGGCGTCGCCGGCGGCCTTGCGGCCCCGGTCCATGAGGTCCTCGTCCTCGCCGGGCGGGACCTGGTCCATGTCGATGCCCAGGGCCGCGTCGAGCGGCTTGATCAGGGCGGTCAACTGGCCGCAGCTGGAGGGCATGGGCCGGGCGTAGGGATCCTGCATGGCCTCCAGCAGGGCCGGCGGGATCTTGGTGCGCATCAGGTTGACGTCGCGCAGGGGCGCTGTCACCGCGCCGCCGATGCCGTCCTTGTTGGCCTCGGAGGTGGTCTGGATCTTTTCGGGCGGCGGCTCCGGGGCCGGTTCACGGGTGCTGGCGCAGGCGGCGAGCAGGGGAAGCGCGGCGGCGAGGAGGAGCAGACTTCGCATGACGTGACCCTAACGCGCCTGAAGCCAACTCGTCATCCGCCGTTGAAGACGAATCGAGCGGGGCTTCCGAATGGTTGGGCCGAGTTGGCCTCGAACCAAGGCGCAGTTTGGGCGGGAGGGGCGTCGCGGGCGCCTGGGTCCCCGAAGGGGAAACTCAAAACACGATGGATTTCAAAGGGAAGGTGGTGGGCCGGCTGGGATTCGAACCCAGGACCATTCGATTAAAAGTCGAATGCTCTACCACTGAGCTACCGGCCCGCTGTCGACACGGGGGTGGCCGTGAGAAGCGGCGCGGAACATAGTCGGGCCTCCCATGCGTCGCAAGCCGCGTTTCGTCGGATCGGTCCGGCGGGTCTCACTATTTGTCCCACATATTGGTTTGGTGTGGCGACATGTGAAATATCTTGCGCTGAGCGCCGATATTCGGGAATGGTCCGGCGAAGAACGGCGGCCGTCAGCCGCGGGCGAGGGGGAGACCGACGAGGATGCAGCTGAAGCGACGCAGCGTTCTGGCCGGCCTGATTCTGGCGCCCGCGACCGCCGCCCTGGCGGGAGAGACGCCGATGACCGCCCTCAAATTCGACTTTACCGCCAAACCGCGCGAGGGCTGGACGGCCGTCGCGGCCGACCGCCTGTACGACCCCGCCGCCGGCTACGGCTTCGAGCCGGGGGAGGGGCGGTCGTTCTCGGTCGCCGTTCCGGAAGGCGACTGGCGCGTGACGCTGGAGGTGGACGGCGGCGCCGACCTGACCGTGAAGGCCGAATCCCGCCGGCTGATGGCCGAGCAGATCCGCACCAAGGCCAAGGAGCGCCGCGAGGTGGTATTTGTGGTCAATACCCGCACCGCCGCCTTGCCGCCGCCGCCCAAGAACGCCCCGGGCGGGACCGAGGTGATCCTCAATCCGCGCGAGAAGGGCACGCCCAACTGGGACGACAGGCTGACCGTCGAGTTCTGCGGCCCGGCCCCCAAGGTGGCGCGGATGAGCGTGGAGCCGGCGAACGTGCCGCGCGTCTTCCTGCTGGGCGACTCCACGGTGACCGACCAGCCCTTCGAGCCGGCGGCCGGCTGGGGCCAGATGCTGCCCCGGTTCTTCGCCCCGACCGTCTCGGTGGCCAGCCACGCCGAGTCCGGCGAGACGATGAAGTCGTTCCTGATGGAGCACCGGCTGGACAAGGTGCTGAGCCAGACACGGGCCGGCGACTTCGCGCTGATCCAGTTCGGCCACAACGACCAGAAGGAAAACTGGCCCCAGACCTATGTCGAGGCGGCCACGACCTATCGCGACTACCTCAAGGCCTATGTCGGCGAGTTCCGGCGCAGGAAGGCCACGCCCGTGCTGGTGACCTCGATGCATCGCCGGCGCTTCGACGCGGACGGCAAGATCATCAACACCCACGGCGACTATCCGGCCGCCGTGCTGGCGGTGGGCCAGGAGCTGGGCGTTCCGGTCATTGATCTCGCGGCCATGAGCAAGGTCTTCTACGAGGCCCTGGGGCCGGCGCAGGCGCCCAAGGCCTTCGCCGACGGCGGCAAGGACATCACCCACCACGATAACTACGGCGCCTATGAGCTGGCGCGGTGCATCGTGGAAGGGATCAAGGCGGGGGTGCCGGAGCTGGCGCGCCATCTCAGCGCCGACGTTGGATCGTTCGATCCCGCCAAACCCACCCCGCCCGACAGCTTCGTCATGGCTCCCAGCGCGGCGCGCAGCAGCGCGGCCCTGCGCGGAAATTGAGGTATCCGATGATCGACCGTCGCTCCCTCCTGGCCCTGGCCGGCGCGGCCGCCGCCAGTCCGGCCCTGGCGCAAGGCGCCGCTCCCGAGGCCGCCCCGGCTGCCGTCAAGCCGACCCTGGAGATCCAGCCGATCTGGCCGGGCAAGGCCCCGGGCGGCGAGAAGGTCACCGCCAAGGAGCAGGTCATCCTGCGCACGCCGGGCGGCGATCCCAACGACACGGCCTTCCTGCACATCAACGATCCGGTGCTGATGATGCGCCGGCCCAAGAACCCCAACGGCGCGGCGATCCTGATGATCCCGGGCGGCGGCTATGTGCGGGTGGCGGTCAGCAAGGCCGGCGGGGCGATCGACCAGTGGATCGCCGACCAGGGCGTCACCGCCTTCGTCATGACCTACCGCCTGCCGGCCGACGGCTGGGCGGCGGGACCGGACGTGGCCCTGCAGGACGCCCAGCGGGCCATCCGCATCATCCGCTCGCGGGCCGGCGAGCTGGGCCTGGATCCCGAGCGCGTGGGCGTGATGGGCTTCTCGGCCGGCGGGCACCTGGCCGGGCGGCTGTCGACCCAGTTCAAGCGCCAGACCTATGCGCCGATCGACGCCATCGACAAACTGTCGACCCGGCCGTCGGTGGCGGGGCTGTTCTATCCGGTGGTGACGATGCAGCCGCCGTTCGCGCACGGCGGCTCGCTGAAGGAACTGCTGGGCGCCGACGCTTCCGAGGCGCGACGCAAGGCCATTTCCCTCGAACTGGACGTGCCGGCCGACACGCCGCCGACCTTCATCGCCACCGCCGCCGACGACAAGGTGGTGCCGGCCGACAACTCGCTGCTGCTGTACTCGGCCCTGCGCAAGGCTGGGGTGCCCAGCGAGCTGCACATGTTCGAGAAGGGCGGCCATGGCTTTGGTCTGACCGGTCCCAAGGGCCTGGACATGAGCTGGCCGCAGCTCTTGCCGCCGTTCCTGCGCCGCCACGGCCTCTACACGTGACCTTCGACGTCCGGAGCTACGGCGCCGTCGGCGACGGGCAGGCGCTGGACACCGACGCGATCAACGCCGCCATCGCGGCGGCGTCCGGAGCCGGCGGCGGGATCGTGCGACTGCCGGCCGGGCGTTACCTGAGCTTCTCCATCCGGCTGGCCAGCGGGGTGACCCTGCGGCTGGACGAGGGCTGCACGCTGGTCGCCGCCGATCCGGCGCGGCACGGCGGGGCCTATGATCCGCCGGAAGAGAACCCGCACGACCTCTACCAGGACTTTGGTCATAGTCATTGGCGCAACAGCCTGATCTGGGGCGAGGACCTGGAGGACGTGGCCATCGTCGGTCCGGGCCGCATCGACGGCGAGGGCCTGACCCGCGAGGGGCCGGGCTCGCGCTGGCGCCGGCAGGCCGGCGAGTTTCCGCTGAGCATGGTGGGTCTCTCGGCCGAGGCCATGGCCGAGCTGGTGCCCGAGCGGGCGGCGATGATCGGCCAGGGCAACAAGTCGATCGCCCTGAAGCGCTGCCGCAAGGTGCGTCTGTCGGGCTTCACGATCCATCGCGGCGGCCATTTCGCCCTGCTGGCGACGGGCTGCGAGGACCTGGCGATCGAGACTCTGCTGATCGACACCAACCGCGACGGGCTCGACATCGACGCCTGCCGGCGGGTGCGGATCGCTCACTGCCGGGTCAACACGCCCAACGACGACGCCATCGTGCTGAAGGCCTCGATGGCCCTGGGCGAGGCCCTGCCGACGGAAGACGTCGAGATCGTCGGCTGCCACGTCTCGGGCTTCGACCTGGGGACGGTGCTGGACGGCAGCCTGGGGCGCACGCAAGCGATCGCGCCCGACCAGGACCGGGTCACCGGCCGCATCAAGATCGGCACCGAGAGCAACGGCGACTTCCGCCGGATCCGCATCAAGGACTGCCTGCTGGAGCGCTCGCGCGGGCTGGCGCTGGAGACGGTCGATGGCGGGACCATCGAGGACGTCGAGATCGAGGACGTGCGGCTGGTCGAGATGACCAGCGCCCCGCTGTTCCTGCGGCTGGGCGCGCGGCTGCGCGGGCCGGAGGGGACCAAGGCCGGAGCGCTGCGCCGGGTGCGGGTGCGGAACCTTTCGGGAGCCGAGGCGCGGGCCGACCTGCCGGTGATCCTGGCGGGCCTGCCTGACGCGCCGATCGAGGACGTGCGGCTGGAGGGGCTGGAGCTGTCGTTCCTGGGCGGGGCCAAGGCGGCGGGCGTCGAGCCGCCGGACCTGGCCGACGCCTATCCCGAGCCCAGGATGTTCGGCGATCCGCCGGCCTGGGGCCTGTGGGCGCGGCACGTGAAGGGCCTGTCGATCGACGGCCTGGCGCTGACCGCGAATCTGGACGCCCGCGCGCCGGTGCGGATCGACGGCAAGATCGTGCCGCTGGACGCCTTCGCCCGCGCGGCGGCGGTCGGCTAGCCGACGCCCGGGCGCGAGAGCTTGAGCACAAGCGCTACCTTGGGTGCGGTCCAGCCTGCGGCCTAGCGTCGCGATGGGCGTTTCGAAGGCTTCCGAGGCTTCGATTTTAGCACCTCGGACTCCTAGATGATGGACAAACGGGGGTGGATCGAGCCGTTCGATCCGTCGCGCCGTCGATCCTGGGGTCATGTTCAGAGCCAGCATCCTTCGCACCCTCGCCACCATCGCCGTCGTGGCGCTTCTGGCGGTCGGGACGGACTACGTGGTGAACGTGGTGCTGCTGGCGCGGCCGTACATCTTCACGCCTTGGATGACGATGACCATCGTCGCGATCGCCGGCGGGCCGCTCGTCTATTTCCTGCACCACCAGCGCCTGAACCTGAAGGCGGCCAAGCGCGACCTGTACGAAAGCCTGAGGGTGCAGCGCCAGTCGGCCGAGGAGGCCGAACGGAGGCGGCTGGAGGCCGAGCGCGCCCTGGCGCGTCTGCGCGAGCAGGAGTCGCTGTACGGCATCCTGGCCAACAACCTGACCGACGCCCTGTCGCTGTGGAACCGCGAGGGGCGGCGGCTCTACAATTCACCGGCCATCGAGCGGCTGACCGGCTACACGCCCGAAGAGTTCCTGGTCGCCCCCAACCTGCTGGGCGTGGCGCCAGAGGACGGCGCCAAGGCGCTGGCCGTGATCCGCCAGCTGAAGGGGCCTACCGACACCGGCACCCACGAGTACCAGTTCCACCGCAAGGACGGCGCGGTGATCTGGGTCGAGAGCACCTATTCGCTGGTGCCGGCCGAGGACGGCGGCGGCTTCATCGCCACCAGCCGCGACGTTACCGAGCGCAAGCGCCTGGCCGAAGACCTGGCCCAGGCCGCGCAGGAGGCCCAGTCGGCCGCCGCCGCCAAGGCCGACTTCCTGGCCAACATGACCCACGAACTGCGCACGCCGCTGACGGCGATCATCGGCTTTTCGGGCCTCTTGCGGCAGTCGTCGGCCCTGTCGGAGACTGACGCGCGGCAGGTGCGGCTGATCCACGAGGCCAGCAACACACTGCTGGGCGTGATCAACGACGTGCTGGACTTCTCGCGCCTGGAGGCAGGGCTGGAGTTCGACGCCGAACCCTTCCGCCCCTGCGACATGGCCCGCTCGGCCGCCGCCCTGATCGAGACCCAGGCCCAGGAGAAGGGCCTGCCGGTGCTGGTCGAGTTCGGTCCGGGCCTGAAGCCCCTGGTCGGCGACGCCGCGCGCCTGAACCAGGTGCTGCTGAACTTCCTGTCCAACGCCGTGAAGTTCACGAGCGAGGGGCGGATCCTGATCTCGGTCAGCCAGGAGACCTCGGCGGTCGGCCAGCGCCTGCGGATGGAGGTGCGCGACACCGGCATCGGCGTGCCGGGCGACATGCACGAGGCGGTGTTCGAGCGCTTCATCCAGGCCGACGCCGGCGTCTCGCGCCGGTTCGGTGGCACGGGTCTAGGCCTGGCGATCTGCAAGCGGATCATCGACGCCATGGGCGGCCGCATCGGCGTGGAGAGCACGCCAGGCAAGGGCTCGACCTTCTGGTTCGAGGTCGACCTGCCGATCACCGAGACGGTCGCCGACATTCCGGTCGCGGCCCAGCCGGCGGCGCTGGAGCGGCCGGCCCGGGTGCTGCTGGTCGAGGACAATCCGGCCAACCGCGAACTGATCGGGGCGCTGCTGGCGCCGTTCGACGTCGAGGTCGAGACGGCCGTCGATGGGGTGGGGGCGGTCGACGCCTTCAAGGCCGGCAAGGCCTATGACCTGGTTTTGATGGACGTGCAGATGCCGGTGATGGACGGCCTGACCGCCACCCGCCGAATCCGCGCCCTGGAGCACGCCGGGCGGCATACGCCGATCGTCGCCATGACCGCCAACGTCCTGCCTGAGCAGGTCGCCAACTGCCTGGCCGCCGGCATGGACGACCACCTGGGCAAGCCGATCAACCCGATGCGGTTGCTGGAGACGGTGGCGCGCTGGAGCCAGGCTGAAGCGGCGTAAGTCTTGAGGAACCTCCCCCTGTGGGGGAGGTGATCGCGAAGCGATCGGTGGGGGGAGTGAATCCCGCCTCTCGACGCAGCGGAAGCTGAAAACGTCCCCCCACCGGCCTTCGGCCGCCTCCCCCACGGGGGGAGGTTCCTGGGCTCGTCCTTCTCCCCTTGCGGGAGAAGGTGTCGGCGAAGCCGACGGATGAGGGGTTGCACGAACGAAAACGCCGCGAAAGCTGATCAGCTTTCGCGGCGTCTTGCTTTTGAGAGACCCCTCACCCGACCTCCTTCGGAGGCCACCCTCTCCCGCAAGGGGAGAGGGACCAGGATCAGGTGATGTCGGGGATGTGGTCTTCGCCGACCGCCGGCTTGGCCTTGGCGCCGCGGCCCCAGAGGGTCTCGTACTTCCAGCCGGTGAGATCTTCGACGATGGCCTTGGACTCGGGGCTTTCGGCTTCGACAGCGCCGGCGCGGAGGCGTTCGACTTCGTGGACCAGGACCTCGTGGGTCTTGGCGTTGAGGCGGAACTTCCAGGAGATGAGCATGCCGGCGATCATCACGATCAGCGGGCCGCCGACCATGACCAAAACGAGGGCGCGGATGGCTTCCGGCGACTGATGGACGGGCGGGGCGCCCTTGGCGGCCGAGACGAAGCCGCCCAGGCCGATCAGGCTGGTGGTGAGCAGGATGGCGCCCGACTGGGCGATCTTGCGCACGAAGGTCATGACCCCGGCGAAGATGCCTTCGCGGCGCAGGCCGGTGACGGCCTCGTCGACGTCGGGCAGGTAGTTGTAGACGCCCCAGGGCACGAAGTTCAGCGTGCCGCGGCCCAGGCCCGCCAGGATGATCGGCAGGAACAGCCACAGCAGGACCGTCGGGTTGAAGCCCGCCGCGCCGGGCAGGGCGGTGAAGATGTTGCCGTTCAGCGCCGCCACGCCGGCCGAGAAGCCGGCCGGCTTGACCAGGTAGAAGCCCAGGAACAGCAGCAGGGCCGCGCCGACGAAGCTGATGGCCATGCGGTAGGCGGCGGTCGGGCCGGTCTTGATGATCACGCGGATGGCGACCATCACCGAGATCAGCTGGGCCACGTACATCATGGTCATGGCCTGGGAGATCACCAGGGTCGAGCCGACCATCACCGTGGCCACGAACAGCGGGAAGGCGGTGTTGAAGATGTCCTGGCTGATATAGCCGCCCAGATAGAGCGACAGGTGCTGGCGGAAGGCCTTCAGCTTCAGGGTCGAGAACAGGTCGCGGAACATGTTGACCGGGATCAGGGCGGCCTTGCTCCAGTCCATGGGCTCGGGCTGGATCAGCTTCTCTTCCTCGGTGTAGGGGCGCTCCCAGGTGAACAGCACCACCAGCAGCACCACCAGGCTGAACAGGCCGCCGAAGATGGCCGCCATGATCAGGAAGGTGTTGGGGCTGTCCTTGCCGCCGAAGTGGTTGATGATCAGGGTCGGCAGGTAGGAGGCCAGGATCGCCGAGGTCTGGGCGACCATCATGCGCACGCCGGCGAACTTGGCCTTCTCCTTGTAATCCTTCGTCATTTCCGCCGCGAGGGTTTCCCACGGGATCAGGAACATCGTGTAGACGAACTCGAAGAAGATGAAGGTCACGAGGTAGTAGAGGAACGGCTTGCCGGTGACGAAGATCAGGGCGAAGGCCGGCAGCAGCGGGATGGTCGCCAGCAGGAAGATCTTCCGCCGCCCGACCTTCCGGCCGATCCAGGTGTGGCGCAGGTTGTCGGAGATGTAGCCGATCAGCGGGCAGGTGATCGCCTCGAGCAGGCGCGGCAGGCCCAGGATCAGGCCGGTCTCGACCGGCGACAGTCCGCAGAAGGTGATGAAGAAGTAGGCCAGCCAGCCGGTGATCACGGCTTGCGCGCCGGCCCCCAGCATGTCGCCGGAGCCCCAGCCCCAATAGGTGACCCAGGACGGTTTGCGGGGGTCTGGCGTGGCCATGTTCGTTTCATTCCCAAGGTATTCAGAAAGGCCTCTGACGGGCCTTAGGCGTTGAGCCGTCCCCTTTTCCGATCATCCCCGCGAAGGCGGGGATCCAAGCTGCGTTTCCAGGGCTCGCCTGGTTGGCTCGGCTTGGGTCCCCGCCTTCGCGGGGACACACGGTGGTTGGGAACGGCCCAGAAGTCGTCAGTCCTAGATGAAGGCGCGCTGGAACTCGCCGAGGGCCAGCATGGCCAGCGACTGGCCGTAGGGCATCGAGGTCAGCGGGATGTCCTTGTAGCCCTGGATCGTGTCGAACACCGGGGTGCCGAACGAGACCTGCTGCAGTTCACCGGCGTCGTCGATATTGGCCAGCACGCCCTTGATGGCGCGGATGGCGACGGCTTCGTATTCCTTGCCGATGTAGCGCTTGCGGACGGCCTTCAGGACGCCGTAGGCGAAGCCGGCCGTGGCCGAGGCTTCCAGGTACGAGGTCTTGTCGTTGATGATCGTGTGCCAGAGGCCGGTCTCCTGGTCCTGGTACTCTGTCAGGGCCTTGATCTGGGCTTCCAGGGCGTCGATCAGGAAGGCGCGCAGGCCGTCGCCCGGCTTCAGGTCGAGCAGCTCGATGAATTCCGGGATGGCGATCGTCACCCAGCAGTTCCCGCGGGCCCACAGGGCGTCGGCGAAGTTGTGACGGCCTTCGAAGGTCCAGCCGTGGAACCACAGGCCGGTCTTGCGGTCGGCCAGGTACTTGATGTGGACCATGAACTGGCGCTTGGCCTCCTCGACGAAGTCGGGGCGGTCGAGCAGCAGGCCGATCTTGGCCAGCGGCAGCACGCTCATCATCAGCGTGTCGTCCCACAGCTGCTGCGGGTTCTCGCTGTTGAAGACGATGTGCTGGAAGCCGCCTTCCTCGGTGCGCGGACCCTCGTACATGACGTAGTCGGCCCAGGTCTCGAGATAGGGGATGTAGGTGTGGTCGCCGGTGGCCTCGTAGAGGTAGGCCAGGGTCAGGAACGGCGAGACCGTGTTGATGTTCTTGGTCGGGGTGCCGGCCTCGAAGCGGTCGGCGAACCACTTGGTCATGATGTCGAAGGCGCGCTCGTCGCCGTACATCTCGTACTGCTTCCACAGGCCGTAGAGGCCCACGCCGTGGGTCCATTCCCAGTCGTTCCAGCCCTTGGTGTCGATGACGCGGCCGTCGTCGAGGCGCAGCAGGAACTCGCCCGTCTCGTCGGTGATGTCGACGAGGTTGCTGATCAGAAGGGCGATCTTGGCCTTGACGTCCTTGGCCTCGATGCCGTGTGCGAGATTGGGCACGGTAGTCTCCTAAAGGGTAGGTCTGGCGGTAGGCGGGGGCCTACTGTTTGTAGTTCGGCGCGGGGACGCGGGCGACGGGCACGCCGCCTTCCACGTTGCGCAGCACTTCGAGTTTGACGGCTTCCAGGGCGTCGCCGGGGGCGCCGTCGCTGGTCACGGCCAGGGCGATGGTGTTCTTGCCGTGCTCATCGATGATGCCGCTCGGCAGGACGAAGGTCCGCTGCGGGCCGACATGGGCGATGAACTGGCCCATGTTCCAGCCATTGACGAAGATCAGCACGCGGTAGCGGCCCGGCGAACGCGGGGTCTTCGGATCGCCGATCGTCAGGCCCAGGGTCACGTCCTGGTCCTTGGGCAGGGCCAGATCGAAGTTCGTGCGATACCAGGTGGTGCCGGCGTAGGGCTGGGTGGCGGCCATGTCGGCCTTGGCCCAGCTCTGGTCGGGGAAGCCCGGCAGGTGCCAGCCGTTGCGTTCGCCGTACTGGCCGCCCTCGTTCAGCGAACCGCGCACGGGATCGGCGATGTCCTCGCCGCCCTTGTTGCCCTGGATCTTCCAGGCGATCGGCACGGCGAAGCTGTAGCTGGTGGGGCTCGACAGCGAGGCCGAGACCAGGCCGCGGGCTTCCTTGTGGAAGTCGTCGGCGTCGAGGTCCCAGTTGTGGCCGTTGTTGCGCACCATCACCGACAGCACGTGCTCGCCGTCGCCGCGCAGGGCTTCCGGCAGCTTGAAGGTCGCCACGCCCGTGGTGATCGGGCGGGGCAGGCCGCCGTCCAGCTCGTGCTGGCCCAGGAACTTGCCGTCCAGCCAGACCTGCAGCATCCCCGCGCCGCCGGCGCCGTAGTGCAGGGTCAGGGTGTCGATGTCGGCTCGGCCCTTGTAGCGGCCGCGATACCAGACGTCGCCGTTGTGGAAGCCATGGGTGCTCATGTCGAGCGCCGGCTGGCCCGTCGGCGGACGCACGGTGGAGCCGCCGCGCTTGCCCTCGGCCTTGGCCCAGGCGCTGTCGTCGAAGGCCGGGTCGGACTCGGGCGAGCCGGCGGCGGTCTTCCAGTCGAGCTTGGCGAGGTCTGGAACGGTGACGGCGGCCGGGCCGGGGAGGGCCTTGGACGCCAGCACCGAGCCGCTGACCGTGGCCTTGGTCGCGACGGCGGCGCCGTTCCAGCGGATGGTCTTCACGCCCTTGGGGGCGAAGACTTCCAGCGGGCTTTCGGTCTCGGTGTCGCCGGTCAGGGACAGCACGCCGCCCTTGACGGCGGCCGTGCGGACGAGGCCGGGGCCGCGTTGCAGGGTCGGGCCGGCGGCGGTGTCCTGACGCCAGAAGGTCTGGCCCGTCGCCTCGTCGGCCAGCAGCAGCACCAGGGGCGGACGGCCGCCGCCGGTGATGCGCACGCGGGCCAGGCCCGTGTGCCGGTAGGTCAGCTTCAGGTCGCCCTTGACGGCGTCGAAGGCCGACGTGACGTCGCCTTCCAGCACCTCGACCTTGGGGGCCTGCGCGTAGCGCAGCACGGTCTCGCCCGCTTCGCCGGCGCGGCCGTAAAGCAGGGCCAGGTCGCCGCCGTTCCAGGGCAGGTGGGTCTGGATCTCGGACGTCGAATAGACCAGCCGCTGGCCGCCCAGGTCGTAGCTGGCCATCAGCATCTTGCTGTCCTGGCCCTTGATCCGCGAGGGGACCACGTATTCGCCGTCGCGGGTCTTCAGCTTGAAGGTGAAGGCCTCGTCGCCGGTGGCGCTGCTGGGATTGTGGACGACCACATAGAGGTGGCTGCCGGTCTCGGCGTTGACGTTGTGATAGACGCGGACCTTGTCGTTCGAGACGGTGACGAACTCGCCCTTGTCCATGCGGGTCAGGTCCGGAACCGCGTTCAGGAACTGGCCCATCTGCTTCATGACGCGGGCCTTGTCGCGGAGGCCGCGGGCCTCGTCGATGGCCGAGCCGTAGTCGTAGGAGCTGAACACCACCGGGGCCGGCAGCCAGCCCCACGAGGTGCCGCCATAGGTCATGTAGAAGCTCTGGATCGTCAGGCCGTTGGCGATGTTGGTGCCGTAGAACACCCGCTGATAGCCGACGCCGCGGTGGATGGCGGTGCAGTCGTAGTCGCCGTTGCTGCCCCAGTAGTCGAACCAGCCGCCGCCGAACTCGGCCGCGAAGCCGGGGGTGTTGGGGCTGGCCGAGGCGCCGCCCTTGGCCCCGCCGGCGCCGTAGAGGCCCCAGTCGGGCGCGACGCCGGCCGCCGACGGCGTGGAGTCGACCTTGCACGAGCCGCCCGGATAGCCGTCGAAGGCGTAGAGGTCGGTCGGGCCTTCCACCGTGCCGGGGACCTTGGAGTCCTTGGGCACCCAGTAGCCGTTGCGGCCCTTGTCGTTGTGGAACAGCGGGACGGTGATGCCGTCCGCGCGGGCCTTGTCGGCCAGCCACTGCATGTAGCGCTGCTGCGGGGCGCCGACGACGTCGAGCTCGTTCTCGATCTGGTGGGCGATCACCGTGCCCTGGCCGGTGGTCAGCTGGTGGCGGGCGATGACCTTGTTGATCTGGCTCAGCCACTCGTCGGCGGCCTGGACGTATTCAGGCGCGTCGGTGCGGGCGCGGGCCTGCTGGTTGACCAGCCAGCCGGGGAAGCCGCCGCGCGTCAGCTCGGCGTTCACGTAGGGCCCGGCGCGGGTGATGACGTAGAGGCCTTCTTCCTTGGCCATGGTCAGCACGCGGTCGATGTCGCGCACGCCGCTGAAGTCGTAGACCCCCTGCTTGGGCGAGTGGTAGCCCCAGTCGATGTAGATCGCGACGGTGTTGTAGCCGCTGGCCTTCATCTTCTGGAGGATGTCGCGCCACAGGTCGGGGCTGGGCACGCGGAAGGGATGGAACTCGCCGCCCCAGGAGTAGATGCGATTGCCGTCGACCTTCAGGGAGTACTTGTCCCAGGTGATCTTGTGCGCTTCGGCGGGCTTCTCCGCGACCGCCTGGTCGCCGCCTTCCTTCAGCACGGTGAAGTGGCGCACCGTGCCGGAAAGCTCGGGCAGCTCCTGCTTCTTCGTCCAGGTGCGGAAGCCGTCCTTGCTGTCGGAGTACCAGTAGCGCTTGGCCATGTACTCGTCGAAATAGACGCGCCATGCCCCTTCGGGGGTACGGGTGACGGCGGGGCCTTCGAGGAACTTGCCCCAGCCGGCCCAGTCGCCGCCGCCCTTGACCTGCCAGGGGCCGTCCAGCGACGGGGCGGTCAGCAGCTCGATGTACTTGGTGGTCTCGTTCTTGGCGAAGGCCTGGTACTGCGAGCCCTCGCGCACGACAAAGGCGTCGATGTAGTTGGGGCCCATGCCCGACAGCGGGCGCGGGGCGCTCCAGCTGGCGAGCTCGGAGTCTTGGGCCGTGATCCGATAGGGCTGAAATTGACCGCCGATGCCGGTGGTCGAGACCGACAGGATCAGGTGCTCGGAGCCGTCCTGATCGACGAACCACTCGGGCGCCCAGCTGTTGGTGACGCCGGGCACGTCGATGGTGACGTCGCGCAGGAAGGTCCAGTCGACCAGGTCCTTGCTGCGGGCCAGGCCGATCGTGTTGCCGGTCCAGCCGGTGGTGTAGGCGACGTAGTAGAAGCCGTCCTTGCGCTTGAGCACGCTGGGATCGCGGATCAGCCCCTTGGGCGGGGTGTAGGCCAGGGGCTTCTGCAGGGTGAAGCGCGTTCCGTCGGCCGAGTCGTAGATGCTCATGTTCGACTGGCTGGCGTTGGTGAACGCCGTCATGACGTAGCGCGTCGGCTCGGCCAGCGCGGTGGTGGCCAAGAGGGCGGCGGCGAGGCCTAGGAAAGCGGTGCGCTTCACGGTCTTCAGCCCTCGAAGAAGAAGACGGGCTTCAGCGGCCACTCGACGGGCTTGTTGTCGGGGTGGACCTCCATCAGGTCGGCCATGAAGTCCCACCAGCGCTTCATCACCGGCTGCAGGGGCAGAGCGTCCTTGTTGTTGTCCGGCTTCAGGCGCAGCACGGCGAACAGGCTCATGGTCTCTTCGTCGAGGAAGATCGAATAGTCGTAGATGCCCGCCTCGCGCAGGGCCTCGGCCAGGTCCGGCCACAGCTCGTCGTGGCGGCGCTCGTACTCGGCGGCGACGCCGGCCTTCAGCTGCATGCGGAAGGCGATCGGGCGACCTTCGATCTTGCTGCTCATGGGGTGTCCTCCGGGCGTCTTTTTATGGTTGTCAGGCGATGCGGTAGATGTCGGCGGCCGTGCCGGCGAACAGGCGCTGGCGGTCGGCGTCGCTGAAATCGGCCGTGATGGCGTCGTAGGCGCAGTAGAAGGCGTCGAAGCTTCCGTGCACCTTCTCGACCGGGAAGTTGCTGGCGAACATGCTGCGTTCGGGGCCGAAGGCCTCGATCACGTAGAGGACGAACGGGCGCAGGCTTTCCACCGTCCAGGCGCGGTCGACCATGGCCAGGCCCGAGATCTTGCACGAGACGTTGGGGCGCTTGGCGAGGTCCGCGAGGCCGGCGCGCCAGAGGGCGAGACCCGCCTCGTCGCGGTCGGTCGGCATGCCGGCGTGGTTGACGATCAGCGGGATGTCGGGATGGGCGTCGGCCAGCGCGGCGGCGGTGGCCATCTGCGAGGGATAGAGCTGCAGGTCGAATGACAGGCCGTGGTCGGCCAGCAGGGCGAAACCCCGGCGCCACTGGTCGTTCAGCAGCAGGTCGGACGGGCCGTAGGTCTTGGCCGGGTCCTCGTGGAAATTGACGATCTGGCGGATGCCGCGAACGCGCGGGCGCTCGGCGTGGGCTTCCAGCAGCAGCTCGACGTTGGGATCGTCCAGGTTGGCGCCGGCGACGATGGCCCCGATCGGCGCGCCGGCGTCGGCCAGACCTTCCAGCCAGTCGGTCTCGGGCAACTGTTTGTCGGTCGGCAGGCCGCACTCGACATGGACCAGGCTCTGGACGCGCCAGGGCAGGGCGTCGGCGACGTAGTCGGCGGGCAGGTAGTCCTTCCCGGCGATCAGGCTCATGTCGCCGGCCGGATTGTTGGGCAGCGGGTCGTCCTGCAGCCAGGAATAGTAGTGCTTGTCGAGGTCCCACAGGTGCATGTGGGCGTCGATGATCGGACCCGCGTACGCCATGGTTCCTCCCTGTGAACCCGCCCGCCCCGAAGGGCGGACGAGCCCGGATACAAAAGCTTAGAAGGTGGTCCGGCCGCCGGACGTGTCGAAGGTGGCGGCGGTGGTGAAGCTGCACTCTTCGCTGGCCATGAAGCAGACCATGGCGGCGCTTTCCTCGACTTCGCCGAGACGGCCCATCGGGATCTTCGAGCGCATGTACTCGACCTGGCTGGCCGGCAGTTGCTCGAGGATCGGGCTTTCGAAGGTGGCGGGGGTCAGGGCGTTGGCGATCACGCCCTTGCCGGCCAGTTCCTTGCCCAGCGACTTGGTCAGGCCGATCACGCCGGCCTTCGACGCCGAATAGGCGCTGGCGTTGGGATTGCCTTCCTTGCCGGCCACCGAGGCGACGTTGACGATGCGGCCGTAGCCGGCCGCCAGCATGTGCGGCACCACCGAACGGCAGCAGTAGAAGAGGCCGTTCAGGTTGATGTCGATGACGCGCTTCCAGCTGTCGAGCGGGAACTCGTGCACCGGCACGGTGGCGCCGGTGATGCCGGCCGAGTTGACCAGCACGTCGATCTTGCCCAGGGCCTCCAGGCTGGCGGCCGTGGCGGCCGCGACCTGGGCTTCGTCAGAGACGTCCAGGGCGTAGGTGAAGGTGGCGCCGATCTCTTCGGCGGCGGCCTTCAGGGCCTCGGCGTTGACGTCCCACAGGGCGACCTTGCCGCCTTCGGCGATCAGGCGGCGGGCGGTTTCCTTGCCCAGGCCCGAGGCGCCGCCGGTGATGACGGCGGCGCGGTTTGCAAAGCGGTTGGCGTAGACGGTCACGAGACGCCTTCCTTGGTCCAGGCGATGACTTCCTGGCGCTGGCTGCCGAGCTTCTCGATGCCCAGCTCCATGACGTCGCCGGCCTTGAGGAAGATCTTTTCCGGCTTCTGGCCTTCGCCGACGCCCGGAGGGGTGCCCGTGGTCAGGATGTCGCCCGGCTCCAGGGTGACGAAGCGGCTCATGTAGGCGATCAGCTCGGCGACGCCGAAGATCATCGTCTTGCTGTTGCCGGTCTGCATGCGCTTGCCGTTGAGGTCGAGCCACATGTCGAGGTTCTGGCAGTCGCCGACCTCATCGGCGGTGACGACCCACGGACCGACCGGACCGAAGGTGTCGCAGCCCTTGCCCTTGTCCCACTGCGAGCCGAGCTCCTTCTGGAAGGCGCGCTCGGAGACGTCGTTCACCAGCACGTAGCCGGCGACGTAGTCGAGGGCCTCGGATTGCTCGACATAGCGGGCGCGCTTGCCGATCACGACGCCCAGCTCGACTTCCCAGTCGCCCTTCTCGGCGCCCTTGGGCAGCATGACCTGGTCGTTCGGGCCGTTCAGGCACGAGATCGCCTTGGTGAAGAAGATCGGCTCGGGCGGGGGCTCGAGGCCGGCTTCCTTGGCGTGGTCGGCGAAGTTCAGGCCAATGGCCAGGAACTTGCCGACATTGCCGATCGGCACGCCGTAGCGCGGCGAGCCTTCGACCACCGGCAGGGTGGCCGGGTCGATGGCGGCGATCTTGGCCAGGCCCTCGGGCGACAGCTCGGCGCCGGTGATGTCGGACACGTGGCCCGACAGGTCGCGGATCTTGCCTTCGGCGTCGAGCAGACCGGGCTTTTCGGCGCCCCGCGGGCCGTAACGCAGCAGTTTCATGATCTTCTGGCTCTAGGGGGAAATGGGGGAGGAAAGGCGCGGCTTACCGCGGATAGGGACGGTGCAGGGCGATGTCGCGGTTCAGCTCGACGCCGAAGCCGGGCGCGTCGCCGAGCTTGAGCTTGCCGTTGACCGGCACGGGCTCGCCGATCAGCTGCGGATGGAACATCGGCACGACCTCGTCGGCCTTGGGCGCCATCATCAGGAACTCGGCGAACGGGCTGTTATGGCGCGTGATGACGAAGTGGTAGCTGTACACCGACGAACCGTGCGGGATCATCATCACGCCCTTGCTGTCGGCCAGGTTGGCGATCTTGATCAGCTCGGTGACGCCGCCGCACCAGCCCACGTCCGGCTGGATGATGTCGCAGCATTCCATCTCCAGCAGCATGCGGAAGCCCCAGCGGGTGGCTTCGTGCTCGCCGGTGGTGACCAGCATGCCCTTGGGCGCGTTCTTCTTGAGGTCGCGATAGCCCCAGTAGTCGTCGGGGCTGAGGGCCTCCTCGATCCACTTCAGGCCCAACTCGTGGGCCTTGTGGGCCAGCTTGGTGGCGTAGTTGAGGTCCAGCGACATCCAGCAGTCGAACATCAGCCAGAAGTCCTCGCCCACGCGCTCGCGCATGGTGGCCAGTTCCTGGATGTTCTTGTGCAGGCCTTCCTCGCCCTCGGCCGGGCCGTGGTGCAGGGGCATCTTGCCGCCGATGAAGCCCATCTCCTTGGCCAGGTCCGGACGCGCGCCGGTGGCGTAGAAGGTCAGTTCGTCACGGACCTTGCCGCCGAGCAGGGCGTAGACCGGCTCCTGGCGCAGCTTGCCCAGCAGGTCGTAGAGCGCCAGGTCGACGCCCGAGATGGCGTTCACGACCAGGCCCTTGCGGCCGTAGTACTGGGTGGAGAAGTACATCTGGTCCCAGATCTTCTCGACCTCGGTCGGGTCGCGGCCTTCCAGGAAACGGGCCAGGTGCTTTTCGACGATGAAGGCGGCCGGCTCGCCGCCGGTGGTCACCGCGAAGCCGATCGTGCCGTCGACGGCCTCGATCTCGACGACCAGGGTGCCCAGCACGTTGATGCCGAAGCTCTGGCGGCTCTGGCGGTATTCCGGATAGCGCGACATCGGGGTGGCGATGTGATCGTCGATCCAGTGGCCTTCGCCCTGGTCGTGATAATCAGCGCCGCCGCCGCGGACCACGAAGGCCCGGACATGCTTGATCAAGGGAAGCGGCATCTTAGTGCTCCAACAACGCCCGGTCGCTCGACCGGATCAACCCCAAACCGGGGGAGGGCGCGCCAGCGGGGCCGCCGAACGGCGCGAACACATGTTCGCGCTACCTCCCCAGAACATCGTATGACACGCTCGCCGCGGTAGATCCGTGACCCGAAGAGTCGCGAAGCGAGCCCTTGTCTTGCGTTCCATATTATGAGAGGTAGTGCTACAAAATGAAACCCAGCACGTCAAGGGGAGCGGAACCAGTGGCTGACGACGAAGGCGCGGCGACCAAGAGCCCAAGCGGCAGCCAGACGCTGTTTCGCGGCCTGGACGTGCTCGACGTGGTGGCTGACGCGGGCGCCATCGGCCTGCCGGCCCTGGCCGCGCGACTCGGCCTGACCCGCAGCACCACCCACCGACTGGCCACGGCGTTGGTCGAACGGCGTATGCTCACCCAAACACCGCGCGAAGGCTATAGCCTTGGCTCCAAGCTGCTCGAGCTGGGCTATCTGGCCAGCCAGCAGATGGACCTGCCGCGCGTGGCGCGCCCGCACCTGGAAAAGCTGTGGGAAGAGCTGGAAGACACCGTCCACCTGGGCGTGCTCGACGACGACCGCGCTCTTTATCTGGACAAGCTGACCGGCCGCCGCCGCATCAACATCTCCTCGCGCGTGGGCGATCGCCAGCCGATCCGCTCGACCGGCCTGGGCAAGGCCCTGGTGCTGGACGACGAGGAAGCCCGCTGGCGCGCGCTCTATCGCAAGGAAGGCCCGGCCGCCGCCGGCGCGCCCAACGAAGAGCAGTGGATCGCGTGGATGCGCGACTACTCCCAGCGCGGGGTCGCCTTCGACCTTGAAGAAAACGAAGACCGCATCCGCTGCGTGGCCGCGCCCGTGCGCGGGGCGGGCGGTCAGATCGTCGCCGCGATCAGCGTCTCGGGCGCTGCTCAGTACATGGACGACGAACGGATGACCGGCCTGGTGGACGACGTCCGCCTGGCCGCCGACGCGATCAGCCGCGATTTGGGCTGGAACGGTAAGCGGGGTTCGGGCGCCAAGACCTGACGCCTCCCGCGCGTATGTATGACGGAGGAACTATGCTTCTGAAGGACAAGGTGGTGCTGGTGACCGGCGCCTCGGGCGGCATCGGCAAGGCGGCCGCCATCGGCGCCGCGCGTCATGGCGCCGACGTGGCGATCAACTACCACTCCGACGAGGCCGGCGCGGCCGACGCCGTGGCGCAGATCGAGGCCCTGGGCCGCCGCGCCATCGCCGTGAAGGGCGACGTGGCCGAGGTCGCCACGGCCAAGGCCTTCGTCGACGCCGCCGTCGCGGCCTTCGGCAAGGTCGACGTCTTCGTCAACAACGCCGGCATCTGCCCGTTCCACGCCTTCCTCGACATGCCGCCCGAGGTTCTCGAGCGAACCATGAAGGTCAACCTGCACGGCGCCTATTACATGGTGCAGGCGGCGGCCAACCAGATGGTCAAGCAGGGCCACGGCGGCTCGATCATCGCCGTCAGCTCGATCAGCGCCCTGGTCGGCGGCGGCATGCAGACGCACTACACCCCGACCAAGGCCGGCGTGCACAGCCTGATGCAGTCGACCGCCATCGCGCTTGGCAAGTACGGCATTCGCTGCAACTCGGTGCTGCCGGGCACGATCGAGACCGCGATCAACAAGGAAGACCTGGCCGACGTCGCCAAGCGCGAATACATGAGCGGCCGCATCCCGCTGGGCCGCCTGGGCGAGCCCGACGACCTGGCCGGCCCGATCGTGTTCCTGGCCTCGGACCTGGCCAGCTACGTCACCGGCGCGGCCCTGCTGGTGGACGGCGGCGCGTTCGTGAACCTGCAGTAGTCCCGTGATCATCTCGTCGACCACCGACTTCCGCGAGGCGGCGCGGCGCAAGCTGCCGCGCTTCCTCTTCGACTACATCGACGGCGGCGCCTATGCCGAGCGGACCCTGGCCCGCAACGTCTCCGATCTCGCCGACCTGGCCCTGCGCCAGCGGGTGCTCAAGGACGTGTCCAGGGTCTCGACGGCGACCAGCCTGTTCGGCGTGGAGCAGTCCATGCCGGTGGTGCTGGCCCCGGTCGGCCTGACGGGCATGTACGCCCGGCGGGGCGAGTGCCAGGCGGTGCGCGCGGCTTCGGCCAAGGGCGTGCCGCTGTGCCTGTCGACGGTGTCGGTGTGCGACGTGGATGAAGTGGCGGCGGCGTCCAGCCGGCCGCTGTGGTTCCAGCTCTATGTGCTGCGCGATCGCGCCTTCATGCGCGACCTGCTGGCGCGGGCGGCGGCGGCGGGGGCGACGACGCTCGTCTTCACCGTCGACATGCCCGTGCCGGGGGCCCGCTACCGCGACGCCCACTCGGGCATGAGCGGTCCGAACGCTTCGCTCCGTCGGATGCTGCAGGCCGTGGGCCGGCCGCAATGGGCGTGGGACGTCGGCCTGATGGGTCGTCCCCACACCCTGGGCAACGTGGCCCCGGTGCTGAAGGGCAATACGGGCCTGGAGGACTTCATGGGCTGGCTGGGGGCGAACTTCGACCCCTCGATCCAGTGGAAGGACCTCGAATGGATCCGCGAGTCCTGGAAGGGGCCGCTGATCATCAAGGGCGTGCTCGATCCCGAGGACGCCAAGGCCGCCGCCGACATCGGCGCCGACGGGGTGGTGGTGTCCAACCACGGCGGCCGCCAGCTGGACGGGGTGCTGTCCTCGACCAAGGCCCTGCCGGCTATCGCCGAGGCCGTCGGCGACAAGCTGACGGTCCTGGCCGACGGCGGCGTGCGTTCGGGCCTCGACGTGGTGCGGATGCTGGCCCTGGGCGCCAAGGGCGTCCTCTTGGGACGGGCGGCCGTCTACGCCCTGGCGGCCAACGGGCAGGCGGGGGTGACCCAGTTGCTCGACCTGATGGAGAAGGAGATGCGGGTGGCCATGGCGCTGACCGGCGTCAATTCTGTCTCCGAGATCGATCGTTCCATCCTGGCGGAGACCCGCTGATGAAAGTCGCCACGCTCGCGCTTGCGCTCGCTTTGGCCGTTGCTCCTGCCGCCCTGGCCGATCCGAACCGCATCGTCATCGCCAGCGACTCCACCGCCGCCGACTACAGCGCCCGCAGCTTCCCGCAGATGGGCTGGGGCATGGTGCTGAAGTGCTCGCTGAAGCCGGAGGCGGAGATCGTCAACCTGGCCCGCGGCGGCCGCTCGACCAAGACCTTCCAGGAGGAGGGGCTGTGGGCGGTGCTGATGGCGCAGCTGAAGAAGGACGACACCGTCCTGATCCAGTTCGGCCACAACGACGCCGACACCAAGAAGATCGTCCGCTTCACCGATCCCAACGGGGCCTATGCCGACAACCTGCGCCGGTTCGTGGCCGATGTGCGCACGGCGGGCGGCAAGCCGGTGCTGATCACCCCGATCGCCAAGCTGATCTTCAAGGACGGCCAGATCCAGGACACTCACGGTCCCTATTCGGCGACCGTGCGGCGGGTGGCGGCTGAAACGAAGACCCCGCTGATCGATCTCGACAAGGAAAGCCAGGCCGCCCTGCAAAAGATGGGCGAGGCCGAGGGCGCCAAGCGCTTCATGATCTATTCGGCGGCGGACAAGATCGCCAGCCACCCCGAAGGCATCAACGACACCACCCATCCCAACGAGCTGGGCGCGCGCATGGCGGCCGGCATCGTGGCCAAGGGGCTGCGGGGGGCGAAGGTTCCGGTCTCCAAGCTGGTGCTGCCGGGTGTGGCCGACGCCTCGGCGCGTGGCGAGCCCAGCTGCGCTGGGCGGCCTTAGACGGTTCATCTCCCGTAAAATCCCCGCGAAAGCGGGGACCCAGGCGTTTTATCGTCGAGCGCTGCGGGTTTCAGAAAAAGCCTAGGTCCCCGCTTTCGCGGGGATTTTACGGAGTGAATGGGGCGGGAAGGCCCGAAAAAGGCAAAAAGAAAGGAGCGCTGGCTAAGCCGGCGCTCCTGCGACCTCAGGGGGAACGAGGTCAGGCAGAACGGGGAAGGATCGAACTCGATCCAACGATCAATTCTCACAATATGGACAATTGATCGATATATTGAGAATATCACTGAAGTGGCGGACGTCAACCGCCGTTGCGTGGGGAAACGCCGTGAAACGACTTCTTCTGCCTGTCGCCCTGGTTCTGGCCCTGGCCCCGAGCGCGCCGCTGCTGGCCGCGCCCTCGAAAGCTTCGAAAGCCCGTCCCGCCGTCGCGGCCGCGCCGGCCTGGCGCAGCGCTTGGGGCAATGCGCCGATCGCGCCGCAGGCCGTGGCCCGTCCGGGCGAGGCCAGGGCCTTCACCGACGTCACCGTGCGCCAGGTCATGCGGCTGAACGCCGGCGGCGACGCGCTGCGGCTGCGGCTGTCCAACGAACTCAATGAGCGTCCGCTGGCGGTGGGGGCGATCACGGTCGCCCCGGCCGACGCCGACGGCAAGATCCTGGGCGCGCCGGTCGCGGTGACCGTGGGCGGCAAGTCCGAGTTCACGATCGCGCCGGGCGCGCCGCTGCTGACCGATCCGGTCGCCCTGCCGGTCAAGGCCATGGACCGGGTGTCGGTGGCGATCTTCTATGTCGGGACCCAGGCCCCGGCCGGCCACCGCGTGCGGCTGTTCGTGGCCCCGCCCGGCAACCACGTCGCCAAGAGCCAGATCCCCAGCGAGGAGACCCTGCGCGGTCCTGGCCTGGTCAGCGGCGTCGAGGTGCGCGGCGCGGGCGAGGCGCAGGTGCTGGTGGCGATCGGCGACTCGATCACCGAGGGCTCCGGCTCGACCGCCAACGCCGACAAGGGTTATCCCGAGCAGCTGGCCCAGCGGCTGGCCGCGCGCGGCGAGGGCTGGAGCGTCGTCAACATGGGCGTCGGCGGGGGGCGTCTGCTGCGCGAGGTGTCGGGCCCCAGCGCCCTGTCGCGCTTCGACCGTGACGTGCTGAGCGTGGCGGGCCTGAAGGCGGTGTTCCTGCTGGAAGGCATCAACGACATCGGCCGTCCGGCCCAGCCGGGCTTCGCCGCCGATGCGGTCAGCCCTGACGACCTGATCGCCGGCTATCGCCAGCTTATCGCGCGGGCCCACGCGCGCGGCGTGAAGATCTATGGCGGCGTCATCCCGCCGTTCGAGGGCGCGGCCTACTATCACGAGAAGGGCGAGGCGACGCGCCAGGCGGTCAACGCCTGGATCCGCACCAGCGGCGAGTTCGACGGGATCGTCGACTTCGACGCGGTGCTGCGCGACCCGGAGAGGCCGAGCCAGCTGCGCGTCGAGACCCACGGCGGCGACCATCTGCACCCCAACGACGCAGGCTACGCCCTGATGGCCGAAGCGATCGACAAGGCGCTGTTCTCGGCGAAGTAGAAGTCTGGCGCCGGCTTGTCGCGATGGTGGAAAGCGGGCTAGCTCCCCGCAGTATTCGTGTGAGGGGGCTTTTCCGATGAAGACCATCAAGTCGCTGCTGGCCGGCGCGTTTATCCTGGCGGCGCCGACCCTGGCCCATGCCGCCGATGGCGACTCGAAGAAGTCCACGGCGGTGTTCATCGCCCTGTTCGCGGTGTTCTGCGGCGTGGGCACGGTGTTCCTGGCCGTGGCCGCGAACGCCAAAAAGAAGAAGTAGGCGGTCTTCCCTTTCTCCCTTCCCCCTTGATGGGGGGAGGGGATCGCGGAAAACCTTCGCTCCCCCTTCCTGACACCATCCGGCTCTTCCAAGGCGTGATTGCACCTGTCGCAATCCCCGGTAAGGTCGCCTCCAAACGACTGTTTGGGGTGATGTATGGCGATGCAGGGTTTTGGGCGGCGTTTCGGGTTGGCGACGGCCCTGGCCTTCTCTCTGGCGATGGGGGGGGCGATGGGCGCATCGCCCGTCCTGGCCGCCCCGAAGCCGGTCCTGCCGGCCGCCGCGCCCGAGAGCGTCGGGGTCTCGTCCGAGCGGCTGCAGAAGCTGGACGCCTTCATGAAGAACCTCGTCGCCACCGGCCACCTGCCGGGCGCGACGACGATGCTGCTGCGACACGGCAAGGTGGTCAGCTTCGAGACCTACGGCGCTCAGGGCTTCGGCGGCCCGCCGATGACCAAGGACACGATCTTCCGCATCTACTCCCAGACCAAGCCGGTCACGGGCGTGGCGATGATGATCCTGTTCGAGGAGGGCAAATGGCGCCTCGACGATCCGGTGACCAAGTACATCCCGGAGTTCGCCAATCTGCGCGTCTACAAGGGCGTGAACCCAGACGGCTCGTTCATCACCGATCCGTCCGATCGGCCGCCGAGCATGCGCGAGATCATGAACCACACGGCCGGCTTCGCCTATGGCCTCAACCCCGACAACCCCGTCGACAAGGCCTATGTCTCGACCGGCGTGCTGAGCTCCAAGAGCGGCCAGGAGTTCGTCGAGAAGGTCGCCAAGCTGCCGCTGGTGGGACCGCCCGGCAAGCAGTGGAAGTACAGCGTCGGCGTCGACATCCAGGGCTTCATCGTCGAGAAGCTGTCGGGCCAGAGCCTGCCGGACTTCATGCAGAGCCGCATCTTTACGCCGCTGAAGATGAAGGACACCGGCTTCTCGCTGCCGGCCGACAAGGCCTCGCGCCTGGCCAGCCTCTACATGTGGAACGGCAAGGAGAAGAAGATCGTCCCGGCCGAAGGCTTCATGGTGCTGGACATCACCAAGCCGCCGGTCGTGGCCTCGGGCGGCGGGGGCCTCGTCTCGACCAGCACCGACTACGCCCGCTTCGCCCAGATGCTGCTGAACGGCGGCGAACTGGACGGCGTGCGGATCCTGTCGCCGGCCACCGTCAAGCTGATGGCGTCCGATCACCTGGACGACGTGATCCTCGACGACCCCGAAGCTCCGTTCTCGAAGGCGACCGGCAAGGGCTTCGGCCTGGACTTCATGGTCATCACCGATCCGGCCCGGGCCGGGACGCTGGCGGGGAAGGGGACCTACAGCTGGGGCGGCGCGGCCGGCACCTGGTTCTGGATCGACCCGGCCAACGACGTGATCTTCCTGGGCATGATCCACGTGCTGGGCAAGGACGGCGACCCGGCCCTGCGCAATCTCGACGAACGCACGGCGACCCTGGTCTACCAGGCGCTCACCAACCCTGAAAAATAAGCCCGGAAGAACGGGCGCGGAGGAAACGCTAATGCTGGAAATGTTCTCCCTCGAGGGCCGGGTGGCCCTCGTCACCGGCGGGTCGCGCGGCATCGGCCGGATGATCGCCGAGGGCTTCCTGCGCTACGGCGCGGCGAGGGTCTACATCACCGCCCGCAAGGCCGGGGCCTGCGACGCGGCGGCCGAGGAGCTGTCGGAATTCGGCGAGTGCGTGTCGCTGCCGGGCGACATCTCGACGCTGGAAGGCGTGCAGGGCCTGGCGGCGCGGATCACCGAGCGGGAGACGAAACTCGACATCCTGGTCAACAACGCCGGCGCGGCCTGGGGCGCGGCCTTCGACGAGTTCCCTGAAGCCGGCTGGGACAAGACCGTCGACCTCAACATGAAGACCCCGTTCTTCCTCACCCAGGCCCTGATCGGTCCGCTGCGCGAGGCGGCCAAGGCCCGCGTGGCCAAGGTGATCAACGTCGCCTCGATCGACGGCCTGTCGGTGACCAAGGAGGAGACCTATCCCTACGGCGCCAGCAAGGCGGGTTTGATCCACATGACCAAGCGCATGGCCCTGCGGCTGGCGGCCGACAACATCGCCGTCTCGGCCATCGCGCCGGGCGCCTTTCCCAGCGACATGAACCGCGTCGCCCGGGACCACGCCGACGCCGTGGCCAAGCACATTCCCGCCGGCCGCATCGGCGAGCCCGAGGACATGGCCGGGGCTGCGATCTACCTGGCCTCGCGGGCGGGGGACTATGTGATGGGGTCGACGATCACGGTCGACGGCGGCGTGGCCTGGTCGCGCTGATCCGATCCCTCTCCCCTTGCGGGAGAGGGTGGCCTCCGAAGGGGGGCGGGTGAGGGGTTGCACGAACAGAAACGCCGCGACGGCCGAGCAGCCGTCGCGGCGTTTGATTTCTGAGAGACCCCTCATCCGTCGGCCGAGTTTATCCTCGGGCCGGCCTTTGGCCGGACCCAGGGGCCGACACCTTCTCCCGCAAGGGGAGAAGGGATCTTTCAGGGCTTCCCGGCCGCCGGCAGTTCGGTCAGCGGCACGGCGTCGGAGAGTTCGACCTCGCGCACGGCAGGCGCGGGGGCGGCCTTGGGCGGGCGGGCGCCGCGTTCGCGGGCCGACATCAGCGACCAGCCGCCGGGCTTGAGGATCTCCAGCGGCGAGAACTTGGCCTTGTAGGCCATCTTCTCGGAGCCCGGCACCCAGTAGCCCAGATAGACGTAGGGCAGGCCGGTCAGGCGGGCCTGGACGATGTGGTCGAGGATGATGAAGGAGCCGAGGCTGCGGCGGACCTCGGTCGGATCGTAGAAGCTGTAGACCAGCGACAGGCCGTCGGCGAGCACGTCGACCAGCACGCAGGCGACCAGTTCGCCCGGACCGCGATCGACCGACGGGCGACGGTATTCGATCAGGTGGGTGCGGACAGCGGTGTCCTCGACCATGGCGACATAGTCGGGCCAGGTCATCTCGGCCATGCCGCCGTCGGCGTGACGGGCGACGAGGTAGCGGCGCAGCAGCTCGAACTGCTCCAGCGTGGCCTCGGCCTCGACCAGGTGGCGAACGAGGTCGCCGTTGCGGCTCAGGGCGCGGCGCTCAGAGCGCGAGAATTCGTAGTCGACCGCGGGCGCGCGCGCCGACTGGCAGGCGCGGCAGGTCTCGCAGGCAGGGCGGTAGGCGATGTTCTGGGAGCGGCGGAAGCCGACCTGGGTGAGGCCGTCGTTGACGCCGGGGCCGTCGGACAGGGGCAGGTGCGTGAAGACCTTCCGCTCCTGGCGACCGGCCAGGTACGGGCATGGGGTCGGCGCCGTCAGGAAGAACCGAAGCTGTCGCGTCGGAAAATGCTGCGTCACGTCGTCCTTGTCCCCTTCCTCCGGCCAGGCCCCCGCCTATGCCTCAAGGGTGATTAGGCGGCATGCCGAGCCGTTGTGCAAGCAGGACAAACGCGTGACGCGTCATACGGTCACAGGTTGTCGGGCAGGACGGGCTTTTCGCGCAACAGGACGATGGAGATCCGGCGGTTGCCGGCCAGGGTGGGATCGTCGGCGTAGAGGGGCTCGGAATTGGCCTTGCCGGAGACCTGGTAGATGCGGTCGTCGTCGACGCCGGCCCCGCGCAGGATCTGGCGCGAGGCGTCGGCGCGCTGGGCCGACAGGGACCAGTCGCTGTCTGCCTTGCGGCCGCGGGCGTCGGCGCTGGTGTGGCCCGAGACGGTGATGCGGTTGGGCAGCTGGTTGATGACCTTGGCTACGGCGCGCAGCAGCAGGCGGGCCCGGTCGTTGGGCTCCTTGCTGTTTTCCTTGAACATCGAGCGGCCTTCCTGGTCGATCAGCTGGATGCGCAGGCCTTCCGGCGTCTGGTCGATCATGATCTGCTTCGACAGTTCGGCCAGTTCGGGCATGTCCTGCAGCGACTGGCGCAGCGACTGGGCGGCCGAGGCGAAGCTGTCCTGCTCCTTCTTGGCCAGGGCGTCGCGCAGGGCCTGCTCGCTGGCCGAGTCGAGGCTGGCGGTGGTCGAGGACTGGCCGTCCTGGTTGGTCTGGTCGGGAGCTTCGGGGGCCATCTGCTGGACGACCGACATCTTGCCGTCGGCCTTGGCGCCGTCGTCGCCGAGCGAGGTGCCGCCCAGGATGCCGCCCGAGCCGCTGGTGCTGGACGAGATCGAGGCGGGGGCGAAGTAGTCGGCGATGCCCTGCTTCTGCTCGGGGCTCGTGGTGTTGAGCAGCCACATCAGCAGGAAGAAGGCCATCATCGCCGTCACGAAGTCGGCATAGGCGACCTTCCAGGCGCCGCCATGGTGACCATGACCGCCGCCCTTCTTGATCTTCTTGATGATGATCGGCGCTTCGCCGGTCGACGCCATCGTGCTTAAGCCTGCTTAACCCTGTCGGGGCAACCTGAAGGCAGGACGTTAAAATGGCGTTGCGATCGCAGGCCCGAGGGGCCAGAGACGGGGCCGAAACCGCAGGGTGCGGCAAGGAGTCTCGCGCATGAAGACGGCGTTCATCGGCCTGGGAGTGATGGGCTTTCCGATGGCGGGCCACCTGCAGGCCGCCGGCCACGACGTGACCGTCTATAACCGCACCGCGCAGAAGGCCGCCCGCTGGGTGGAAAAGCATGGCGGCAGCAGCGATCCGACCATCGCCGGGGCGTCGAAGGGCGCGCAGCTGGTCGCCCTGTGCGTGGGCAATGACGACGACGTCCGCGCGGTGGTGGGCGAGATCCTGCCGGCGCTGGAAGCCGGCGCGATCATCGTCGACCACACCACCACCTCGGCCAAGGTGGCCCGTGAGATGGCGGAGCTTTGCGCGGCCAAGGGCGTGGGCTTCCTCGACGCGCCGGTTTCGGGCGGGCAGGCGGGGGCCGAGAACGGCCAGCTGACGATCATGGTCGGCGGCGAGGAGGGATCTTACGTGGCGGCCGAGCCGGTGCTCAACGTCTACGCGAAGGCCATGCGCCGCATGGGGCCGTCGGGCGCTGGCCAGCTGACCAAGATGTGCAACCAGATCGCCATCGCCGGCGTGGTCCAGGGCGTGGCCGAGGCCCTGCACTTCGCCAAGCGCGCCGGCCTGCCGACCGACGACGTGCTGGCGGCGATCTCCAAGGGCGCGGCCCAGTCCTGGCAGATGGAGAACCGCTGGGGGACGATGTCGCGCGGCGAGTTCGAGTTCGGCTTCGCGGTCGACTGGATGCGCAAGGACCTGGGCATCGCCCTGGACGAGGCGGCCAGCAACGGCGCGACGCTGGACATGACCCGGATGATCGACGGGTTTTACGGCGAGGTGCAGGAGCTGGGCGGCAGCCGCTGGGATACGTCGAGCCTCGTGGCGCGGCTGGAGAAGAAGTAAGCCATGCGCCGCCTGCTGCTGACCCTGGCCGCCTGCGCGGCCTTCGCGCCCGTCGCCGTCTTCGCCGCTCCGGCCGTCGCGCCTAAGGACGGCGAGTTCGTGATGAAGAACTTCAAGTTCCGCTCGGGCGAGACCCTGCCGGAGCTGCGGCTGCACTACACGACGCTGGGCGAGCCGAAGCGTGACGCGCAGGGGCGGGTGACCAATGCGGTGATGGTGCTGCACGGCACGGGCGGGTCGGGGAAGCAGTTCCTGTCGCCGCAGTTCGCCGACGAACTGCTGGTCCCCGGCGGCCTGCTGGATCCGGCGCAGTGGTACGTGATCCTGCCCGACGGCATCGGCCACGGGAAATCGTCCAAGCCCTCGGACGGCCTGCGCGCGAAGTTCCCGCACTATGACTATGACGACATGGTGCAGGCTCAGCACCGGCTGCTGGTCGAGGGACTGAAGGTCGATCGCCTGCAACTGCTGATGGGCACCTCGATGGGCTGCATGCACGCCTTCGTCTGGGGCGAGGCGTATCCGGGCTTCGCGGCGAAGCTGGCGCCGTTCGCCTGCCAGCCCGTGGCCATCGCCGGCCGCAACCGTATGTGGCGCAAGATGACCATGGACGCCATCAAGGCCGATCCGGCCTGGAACGGCGGCGACTATGTCGAGCAGCCCAGGCAGGGGCTGCGCACGGCGACCGACTTCCTGATCATCGCCGGCGCCTCGGCCCTGCCGATGCAACTGGCCCTGCCGACCCGCGAGGCGACCGACAAGGCCCTGGAGACCGACTTCGCCCGCCGCATCGCGGGGCTCGACGCCAACGACCTGCTCTATCAGGTGGACGCCTCGCGCAACTACGACCCGTCGGAGGGGCTGGAGAAGATCGAGGTCCCGGTGCTGTGGATCAACTCGGCCGACGACTTCATCAACCCGCCGGAACTGGGGATCGCCGAGCGCGAGGTGAAGCGGCTGAAGCGCGGGCAGTTCGTGCTGCTGCCGGCCAGCGAGAAGACCAAGGGGCATGGCAGCCACACCTGGGCGGTGCTGTGGAAGGACCGGCTGGCGGCGTTCTTGGGGAAGTAGGCGGCCTGGCGTCGAGGAACCTCCCCCTGTGGGGGAGGTGATCGCGAAGCGATCGGTGGGGGGCGTAGTTGCGAAGCCAGCCAACGCTTCGAGAGCTGAAAACTTCCCCCCACCGGCCTTCGGCCGCCTCCCCCACGGGGGGAGGTTCCTCAAGTCGGAGGGGCTAGCTGACCAGCGCCAGCCAGGCTTCTTCGTTCAGGATCTGCAACCCCCGTTCGCGGGCCGTGCGCAGCTTGGCGCCCGCGCCGGGGCCGGCGACGACGAGGTCGGTGGTCTTGGTCACCGAGAGCACGACCCGCGCGCCCATGGCGGCGGCCAGATCCTGGGCGTCGGGGCGGCTCATGGTGTCGAGCTGTCCGGTGAACACCACCGTGCGGCCGGCCAGCCGGCGCTCGGCGCCGGGCGGCAGGACGGGGCGGGGCGGCGGCGGGGCCTTCCTGGGGAGATGGCGGCTCTGCGACGGGGCATAGCCGCCCTGGTCCAGCCGCCCGAGCGTCAGGCCGATGCGGCCGGGCAGGGCGTGGACGGCGCCCGCGCCGGTCTCGGTCGCGGCGGCCAGGGCCACCGCGCCGCAGGCATAGGCGTCGCCGGCCGCGTCGTGGTGCTTGAAATCGATGCCGAGATGGCGGCCGACCACGTTCAGCTTGTGCGACACGAGGTCGGGCCAGACGCTGCGGGCCACCTGCACCGTGCACATGTAGTCGAAGGCCGGTGGGGCCACGCCGTAGTGCTCGCAGGTGCGGCGGATGACGCTGATGTCGAAGGCCGCGTTGTGGGCCAGCACCAGGGCGCCGTCGAGGTCCTCGCGCAGCCTATCCAGCACGGCGGGGAACTCGTCGGCGTCGCGGACGTGGTTCGGGCCGATGCCGTGGAAGGCGATGTTGAACGGCGCGAACCGCATGTCCCACGGCCGGATGTAGTGGTGGTCGACGCGGGCGACCGCGCCGTCCTCGATCCAGGCCAGGCCGATCGAGCAGGGGCTCGACCGGGTCTCGTTGGCGGTTTCGAAGTCGATGGCGACGACCTTCATCAGCCGGCGACCAGGGCCAGCCACTCGTCCTCGGTCATCACCTGGATGCCGAGGTCCTGGGCGGTCTTGAGCTTGGAGCCCGCGCCGGGGCCGGCGACTACGAGGTGGGTCTTCTTGGAGACCGAGGAGGCGACCTTGGCGCCCAGGGCTTCGGCCTGGGCCTTGGCCTCGTCGCGGGTCATCTTCTCCAGCGCGCCGGTGAAGACCACGGTCTTGCCGGCCACGGCGGTGTCGGTCTTGGGCTTGGCCACGGCCTGGACGTCGAGCTGGGCGAGCAGGTTCTCGACCTTCTGGCGGTTGTGCTCTTCGGCGAAGAAGCGGGCCAGGGACTGGGCGGCGACCGGGCCGACCCCATCGACGGCGGCCAGGTGCAGATAGTCCTCGCCCGGCGCGCCCTTGGCGGCCTCGGCCAGGCCCTCAGCGAAGGCGTCCCAGGTTCCGTAGCGCTGGGCGAGAGCCGCGCGGGCGGGCTTGGTCAGCTTGGGCACGACCTGGCCGATCTTCAGCTCGAGGTCTTCCGACTGCGGCCACGGATCGGCGGGCACGCCGGCCCGGCCGGCCTCGACCAGCAGGTCCAGCGCCTTGGGGCCGACGCCGGCGGCGGTCGACAGCTCCAGATAGGTCGCGCCCGGCAGGCCCTTGGCGGCGGCCTCGGAGGCGGCCTGCAGGTCGGCGAACTGGTCGAAGTGGCGCGCCAGCACGGTCGAGGTGGTCTCGCCGATGTCGCGCGCGCCGAGGCCGTAGATCATCCGGTCGAGGCCGATGGTGCGGCGGGCGTCGATGCCGGCGACCAGGTTCTTGACCGAGGTCTCGCCGTAGCCATCGCGTTCGCGCAGGGCGGCAAGCTTCTCCTCGTCGCGGGCCAGGCGGAAGATGTCGGCCGGCTCGTTGATCCAGCCCTCTTCGAAGAAGGCCTGCAGCTGCTTTTCGCCCAGGCCCTCGATGTCGAAGGCGCGGCGGGAGACGAAGTGGCGCAGGTGCTCGACGCGCTGGAACGGGCAGGCGAACTCGCCGGTGCAGCGGCGCACGACCGACTCCACGCCGTTGGCGTTGATCTCCTGGGTCAGGGCCGTCTTCAGCGGGCACTCGCAGACGTGCGGGAATTCGTAAGGGGCCGCGCCATCGGGGCGCGCCTCGACATCGACCTCGACGATCTGCGGGATCACGTCGCCGGCCCGTTGCAGGACGACAGTGTCGCCGAGGCGAACGTCGAGGCGGGCGATCTCGTCGGCGTTATGCAGGGTGGCGTTGGTCACCGAGACGCCGCCGACGGTGACGGGCTTGAGGCGGGCCACGGGCGTGTGGGCGCCGGTGCGGCCGACCTGGATGTCGATGGCCTCGAGGATCGTCTTGGCGCGCTGGGCCGGGAACTTGCGGGCGATGGCCCAGCGGGGCGAGCGCGAGACGAAGCCCAGGCGGCGCTGGCGCTCCAGGTCGTCGACCTTGTAGACGACGCCGTCGATGTCGAAGGGCAGCTGCGGACGCAGGGTCTCGAAATGGGCGTAGACGTCGAGCAGGCCTTGCGCGCCCTCGACCTTCTGGGCCGGCGGGGCGGTGGTGACGAAGCCCCATTCCTCGAGCTTTTCCAGCGCTTCCCACTGGCCGGCGGCGAAGGGCTCAGACGCCAGGCCCCAGGCGTAGCCGAAGAAGCGCAGCGGCCGGGTGGCGCTGATCTTCGGGTCGATCTGGCGCAGCGACCCGGCGGCGAAGTTGCGCGGGTTGGCGTAGGTGCGCGAACCGGCTTCCTCGGCGGCCCGGTTGAAGGCGGCGAAGGCCTCCAGCTCGACATAGACCTCGCCGCGGATCTCGATCACGTCGGGCCAGCCCGAGCCCTTCAGGCGGTGGGGGATGTCGGCGATGGTCTTGAGGTTGGCGGTGACGTCCTCGCCAACGCGGCCGTCGCCGCGCGTGGCGCCCTGGACCAGCACGCCCTTCTCATAGCGGATCGAGGCCGACAGGCCGTCGATCTTGGGCTCGGCGGTGTAGAACACCGGCTCGTCGGCGCCGATGCGCAGGAAGCGGCGGATGCGGGCGTCGAACTCGGTCGCCTCGTCGTTGGAGAAGGCGTTGTCGAGGCTGAGCATCGGCACGCCGTGCTCGACCGGCGAGAACTGCGCCGACCGCGCGGCGCCGACCTTCAGCGACGGAGAGTTCTCGCGGACGTGCTGGGGAAAGCGCGCCTCGATGTCGAGGTTGCGGCGCTTGAGGGCGTCGTACTCGGCGTCGGTGATCGTCGGCGCGTCGTCCTGATAGTAGCGCAGGTCGTGGCCGGCCATCTCGTCGGCGAGACGCTCCAGTTCCTCGACGGCTTGGGCTTCGGTGAGGTCGGCGACGGGGATCTGAGACACGGGCAGGCGAATCCGGTTGCGGGCGGCGGGGCACGATAGACCATCACGGGCGTGATGGAATTCATCACGATCGCATTGAGTTTGCCCGCTTTTAAGTTGCCTCCCTCGCCCTTGTGGCGAGGGCCCATTCGTCCGCTGCTCAGGTCGTGCAAACCGGTCGGCGCCGTTCAGCCGCCACCATGGATCCTCGCCACGAGGGCGAGGAAGGCGAACTTTTTGAAGCTCTATTCCAGCATCGCCAGCAGGGCGAAGCTGGCCAGCCAGTGCTCGCCCATGTAGTCGCCGGTGACGTGGGGCAGGGCAGTTTGTAGGTGAAGCTCGGCGGCTTCCAGGGCGACGGCGGCCACCTCGGCCGGCGCGTCCTTGGCGACCGCGCGCCAGCACCAGGCGCGGGACAGCGACAGGCCGTCGAGGTGGGCGATCTTGCCGTCGGTGCGGTCGCTGACGCTGGGCGGGGAGAACAGCGTCGCCGGTTGCTGGTCTGCGAGGTTGGGCAGGAAGGCGGCGAACCAGGCGGCGAAGCCTTCCGGGAGGAGGCGACGCATGGCCAGGGCCTCGACCAGGGCGGGCGAGAGGAAGTCGTCGCCGGACGGCTCCCAGGCCTGGCAGGCGCGGTCCTGGCCGTACCAGGCGGCGGCCTTGGCCGCGAGCAGGGCGCGGAAGTCGGCGTCGCCGGTGGCGTCGGCGTAGTCGGCGGCCAGGGCCAGGGCGAAGGCGGTATTGGAATGCACGCCGGCCCGGATGGGATAGTCGGCGATCGGCAGGAAGGCGCGGTAGCGGGCGACGAAGGCGTCGGCCAGGGGCTGCATCGTCGCGGCCCAGGGCGCGTCGTGGGCGAGGAGTTCGGCTTGCAGCTTCAGCAGCCAGGCCCAGCCGTAGGGGCGCTCGAAGCCGCGGCTTTCGGGGCGGGCGAGATAGGCGACCTCGGCGGCGACCTTTTCCGCCGTGAAGGCGTCATCGAACAGGGCGCGGATGGCGGGAGCTTCGGGCAGGCCCGGATGCAGGCGCAGCAGGGTGGCCAGGGTCCAGTAGCCGTGGACGCAGGAGTGCCAGTCGAAGCTGCCGTAGAAGATCGGGTGCAGGGCGCGCGGGCCGAGCGCGTCGGCGTCGCCGGCCATCACGTGGTCGAGCTTGTTGGGATACTCGCGGACCACGTGGCCGAGGGCGGCCTGGGCGAAGCGGGAGGCGGTCTCAGCGGAAGGCGAGGACATACATCAGGACCATGTTGATCAGCAGCATCAGCACCGCCGTCGGCGCCTGGGCGCGGATGACGGCGTAGCGGTTCTTGAGCTGGAGGAGGGCGGCGGGGACGAGGTTGAAGTTGGCGGCCAGGGGCGTCAGCAGGGTGCCGCAGAAGCCCGACAGCATGCCGATGGCGCAGACCACGGCCGGGTCGCCGCCGAAGCGGCCGATCACCAGCGGCAGGCCGATGCCGGCGGTCATCACCGGGAAGGCGGCGAAGGCGTTGCCCATCATGACCGTGAAGATCGCCATGCCGAGACAATAGGCGACGACGACGGCCAGGCGGCTGTCGACCGGCGTGATGGCCAGGGTGATGTCGCCGATGGTCTGGCCGACGCCGGCCAGGGCGAAGACCGCGCCCAGGGCCGCCAGCATCTGCGGCAGCATGGCGGCCCAGCCGACGAGATCTATCAGGCGACGGCCCTCCTGCAGCGGGGAGGTTACGGGCTGGCCGAACAGGCGCTGGGCCAGGATGGCGGCGACGACGGCGGCGACGGCCAGGGAGACCAGGGTGGCCTGCTTGGGATCGACCACGTGCTGGCCGTGCCAAGTCAGGGCCTTGAAAGTGAAGGTGCCGGCCAGGACGATGACTGGGATCAGCAAGGCCGGCAGGAAGAGCTTCAGTCCGAAGCGCTGGGCCAGCTCGGCGCGCTCCTCGCCGCTGGTGGTCGCTGGCTGGCCGACGCCGAGGCGGCCCGTGCCGGCCAGCAGGGCCAGGGCGACGACGAGGAAGCCGTTGCCGAGGTCGCCCAGGCGGTCGCCGAACAGGAAGCTGATGGCGAACAGCCCCCAGAAGGCGGCGTTGCCCCAGCGCTTGGGATTGGCCTTGTCGCCGGCGCTCATGACGGCGAAGGCGGTGAACATGAACCCGGCGAGCAGGTAGACGAGCGGCAGGCCGATCATGCTTGCGGCCTCCGCTTCGAGAGTTTGCGATCAAACAGCAGCAGGCGCGCGCCGTGCACCAGGAAGGCGCAGATCGCCGTCGGTATGGCCCAGACCGACAGGTGCAGCGGCTCGACGATCAGGCCGTTCTGGTCGAGGAAGCCGACGATCAGCAGGATCGAGCCGATGGCCATGAAGATGTCCTCGCCGAAGAAGACGCCGACATTGTCGGTGGCCGCGCTCATCGCCTTGACCTCTTCGCGGGTCGGCTCATCGAGCGGCGCCTGGCCCTCGGCGGCGGCCTCGGCCATAGGGGCGACCAGCGGGCGGACGGTCTGGGCGTGGCCGGCGATCGAGATCAGGCCCAGCGCCGCGGTCAGCTGGCGGGCCAGCAGATAGACGACGAGGATCCGCCCCGCCGTGGCGGCCTTCATGGCCCGGATGGCGGTGCGGGCGCGCTCCTGCAGGCCCGAGCGTTCCAACACGCCGATGGCCGGCAGGACCACCCAGACGATGCTGACATAACGGTTCTGGTTGAACGCCTTGCCGAAGGCGGCCAGCACCTCCAGCGGGCCAAGGCCGGCGGCCAGGCCCGAGGCCATGGCGGCGCAGACCACCACCAGCAACGGATTGAATCTCAAGGCGAAGCCCAGGACGATCACGCCCACGCCGATCAAGGGCAACATGCGGACGATCCCCCGTATACGAATCTGGATGGACCGTCCGACGGGCCGGCGGCGCTGGCAAGTCCGTTCCCGTGGAACGCGGGTCGCTTGACCCAATCTCTTGACGGGGGCGCCCGTCGGCGCGACGCTCAACTCAACAATGATAACTTACGGGAGCAAACGTCATGGCCGACGGCGCCGGCGCGATCGCCGCATCGATCAAGGACAAGGTCAGCGAGGCCGAATGGCAGGCCCGGGTCGATCTGGCCGCCCTCTATCGGCTGGTCGCCCTGCACGGCTGGGACGACATGATCTTCACCCACATCTCGGCCCGCATCCCCGGGCCCGAGCACCACTTCCTGATCAATCCCTACGGCATGTTCTTCGGCGAGATGACCGCCTCGTGCCTGGTGAAGGTGGATCTGGAAGGAAACGTCATCGACAAGACGCCGTACTTCATCAATCCGGCGGGTTTCACGATCCACTCGGCGATCCACGCCGCGCGCGAAGACGCCCAGTTCGTCATGCACCTGCACAGCGACCAGGGCGTAGCCGTGGCCGCCCATGCCGAGGGCCTGCTGCCGCTGAGCCAGCACGCCCTGATCGTGACGCCGCAACTGGCCTATCACGACTACGAAGGCATCGCCCTGAACCTCGACGAGCGCGAGCGGCTGGTGGCCGACCTGGGCGACAAGCGGCTGATGCTGCTGCGCAACCACGGCACCCTGTCGACCGGCCGCACGGCGGCCGAATGCTGGCTGGGCATGTTCTTCCTGGAGCGCGCCTGCGCCCAGCAGGTGATGGCGCTGAGCGCAGGACGCGAGCACGTGCTGCTCGCTCCGGAGGCGGCCCAGGCCGAAGTGCGAAGCCAGACCGGCATGGGCCTGGGCATGATCGCCGGCTTGGCCTGGCCGGGGTGCCTGAGGCAGCTGGATCGCGAGTCCCCGGGCTATACGGACTAGCGCGTTCAAGGTGGCGCTTTGGCGACCGACGTTACGTCAAGGCGCCGTCATGAAAGTGTTGCATCGATGAAATAAACCGTAATTCTAGTGTCACTAGACGCGGGTCTAGGGTGAGGTCATATGTCGCCGCAACCTAGACTTTGAGGCCCGGTTCAACGGGGCCGGAGCGTAGCTTAGTGATCCGCAGGCACTTCTTCCTCATGGCGGCCGGCGTCGCCCTGGTTCTGATGATCGTGGCCGGCGGCGCCAAGCTTCTGCTGGGCGGCAAGGCCGAGGGGCAGGGCGGTCCGGGCGGCCGCGCCACGGCCGTCTCGCAGGTCAAGGTCGACAGCCGTCCGTTCACCGACCGCATCGAGGTGCTGGGCGTGGCCAAGGGCCGCCAGTCGGTGACCATCACCTCCAACACCACCGAGATGATCACCGCCGTCCACTTCCGCGACGGCCAGCAGGTGGTCCGCGGCCAGGTGCTGGTGACGCTGAAGGACGACCAGGAAAACGCCGGCATCGCCGAGGCCCAGGCCAACCTGAACCAGGCCGAGCGCGCCTATCAGCGCTGGAAGACCCTGGCCGACAAGGGCATCGCCCCGCGCGCCACCGCCGAGCAGTACCAGGCCGCCTACGAGACGGCCAAGGCCAGCGTCGCCTCGGCCAAGGCCCAGCGGCTGGACCGCGTGATCCGCGCGCCGTTCGCGGGTCGTGTCGGCATCTCCGACGTCGCGCCGGGCACGCTGATCGCGCCGGGCACGGCCATCGTCAGCCTGGACGACGCCTCGGTGGTGCGCGTCGATTTCGCCGTGCCGGACCGCTACCTAGCCACCCTGCGCGAGGGCCTGCCGATCCAGGCCGCGCCCGACGCCCTGCCGGGCGAGACCTTCCAGGGCCGCATCGCCCAGATCGACACCCGCATCGACGAGACCACCCGCGCCATCAAGGCCCGGGCCGAGTTCCCCAATCCCGGCGGCCGGCTGAAGCCGGGCATGCTGGTCAAGGTCGCCATCGATCAGGGCGTGCGCCAGGGCCTGGCCGCGCCGGAGGCGGCCGTGCAGTTCGAAGGCCAGCAGGCCTCGGTGTTCGTCGTCGCCAAGGGCGACAAGGGCCATGTCGCCCGCCGCACCAACGTGACCACGGGCTTGACCGCCGGCGGCTTTGTCGAGATCCGCTCGGGCCTGAAGGCCGGCGACGTGATCGTGGCCGACGGCCTCAACCGCGTGCAGGACGGCGGCGCGGTGCGTGACGTCAACAAGCCGGCGGGCCAGCCTGGCCAAGACCACGCCAAGCAAGACCGCAAGGCCGGCTGATGCTTTCCGACATCTCCGTCCGCCGCCCGGTATTCGCCGCCGTCGCGGCGATCATCCTGTGCGTCATCGGCCTGGCCGCGTTCGGCTCGCTGCCGATCCGCGAACTGCCCAATGTCGACCCGCCCGTGGTGTCGATCTCGACCACCTATCGTGGCGCCTCGGCCGAGGTCATCGAGGAGCGCATCACCCAGGTGATCGAGCGCCAGGTGGCCGGGATCCAAGGCATCGACCGGGTCAACAGCTCCTCGCGTGACGGCCGCTCGCAGATCAGCATCACCTTCCGCCTGGACCGCGACCTGGACGCGGCCGCCAACGACGTACGCGACGCCGTCAGCCGGGTTTCGGCCAACCTGCCCGACCAGGCCGACCCGCCGCAGATCGCCAAGGCCAACGCCGACAGCTCGCCGATCATCATCCTGAACCTGACCTCGACCACGCTCGACCCGCTGGAACTGGCCGACTACGCCGACCGCTACCTGGTCGAGCGGATGTCGACCATCGACGGCGTGGCCCAGGCCAACCTGTTCGGGGCCAAGATTTACGCCATGCGCATCTGGCTGAACGCCGACGCCATGGCGGCCCGGGGCGTCACCGTCAGCGACGTCGAGGATGCGCTGAACGCCCAGAACCTGGAACTGCCGGCCGGCTCGCTGGAAAGCAGCGCCAAGGACTTCACGATCCGCGTGGCCCGCGCCTACGCCAAGCCCGAGGACTTCGCGCGCCTGCCGTTGCGGCCCGCCGACGCCAGCGGCTTCGTGCTGCGCCTGTCGGACGTAGCCCGCATCGAGGAGGGGCCGGACGAGCGCCGGCGCCTGTTCCGCGGCAACGACGTCGACCAGGTCGGCATCGGCCTGACGCGCCAGTCGCAGGCCAACGACGTGGCCATCTCCAAGGCCGTGGCCAAGGAAGTCGAGGTCATCAACCAGACCCTGCCGGCCGGCACCAAGCTGGTGGTGGCCGTGGACAACTCGGTGTTCACCGCCGAGGCCATCCACGAGGTGTGGATCACCATGGGCATGTCTGTGGCCCTGGTGGCGCTGGTCAACCTGATCTTCCTGGGCAGCTGGCGCTCGGCGCTGATCCCGTCGATCGTCGCGCCGATCTGCATCCTGTCGACCTTCATCATCCTGGCCCCGCTGGGCTTCTCGCTGAACCTGCTGACCCTGCTGGCCCTGGTGCTGGCCGTGGGCCTGGTGGTCGACGACGCCATCGTCGTGGTCGAGAACATCCAGCGCCGGGTGGACGAGGGCGAGCCGCCGCTGATCGCCGCCCAGCGCGGTTCGCGCCAGGTGTTCTTCGCCGTCGTCGCCACGACCATCGTGCTGATCTCGGTGTTCGCGCCGCTGATGTTCCTGCCGGGCTATATCGGCCGGCTGTTCGTCGAGCTGGCCGTGGCCATCGCCGCGGCCGTGGCCTTCTCGGCGCTGCTGGCGCTGAGCCTGTCGCCGATGATGGCCTCCAAGCTGCTGAAGGGCGCCCACGGCGGCGGCTGGTTCAACAAGCGCATGGACTGGGCGATGGGCAAGCTGCGCGACAGCTACCGCGCCTCGCTGGAAAGCCTGCTGGGCGGACGCGCCGCCACCTTCGCCGCCGGCGGGGCGGTGATCCTGCTGGCCGGCTTCGCGGCGCTGCTGTTCGTCAGCCTGCCCAAGGAACTGGTGCCGGCCGAGGATCGCGGCCGCGTCGATATCCAGATCAGCGCCCCGGAAGGGGCCGGCTTCGACTACACCGCCGGCATCGGCTCGCGGATCGAGAAGATCATGGGCCGCTATCGCGACGACGGCGTCGCCGAACGCACCATCCTGACCATCCCGCGCTTTGGCCAGAGCCAGTTCAACTCGGGCAACGGCGTGGTGGTGCTGAAGGGCTGGGGCGAGCGCGACAAGACCGCCGACCAGGTGGCCGCCGAGCTCAACAAGGACCTGTCGAAGATCACCGGCGTGCGGGCCGTGGCCAGCGTGCGCGGCGCCTTCCAGCGCGGCGGTGGTGGCGGCGGCGGGGGCGGGACGAACGTCGACCTGATCGCCGTCGGCAACGACTACGTCCAGCTGGCGAACTGGCTGAAGCCGATCCTCGACGCGGCCCAGGCCAATCCGGGCTTCTCGCGTCCGCGCATCGACTACGAGCCGACCGCGCCGCGCCTGTCGGTGCAAATCGACCTCGACAAGGCCGCCACCCTGGGCGTCTCGGCCCAGGCCGTGGGCCGGGCGCTTGAGACCATGTTCGGCTCGCGCCAGGCGACGACCTACATCAAGAACGGCCAGGAATACGACGTCATCCTGCAGACCGAGCTCGACCAGCGCCGCAGCGTGGCCGACCTCGACAAGCTGCAGGTGCGCACCAACGCCGGCGGCCTGGTGCCGCTGTCGACGGTGGTCAAGACGCAGCTGCGGGGCGACACCCCCGACCGGCCGCGCGTCGATCGCCTGCGCTCGGTGACCCTGACCACCCAGCTGTCGCCCGGATTCACGGTCGAGGACGCGGTGAGTTTCTTCCAGGCCCAGGCCGCGGCCCATCCGACCCCCGGCGTCAGCGTCAAGTGGGGTGGCCAGGCCAAGGACTATCTGGAAGGCTCGGGCGGCATCGCCATCGCCTTCGGCCTGGCTTTGCTGCTGGTGTTCCTGGTGCTGGCCGCGCAGTTCGAAAGCTGGATCCACCCGGCGGTGATCATGCTGACCGTGCCGCTGGCGGTCTTGGGCGGCCTCTTCGGCCTGCTGATGGCCGGCTCGACCATCAACACCTACAGCCAGATCGGCCTGATCATCCTGGTCGGCATCGCCGCCAAGAACGGCATCCTGATCGTCGAGTTCGCCAACCAGCTGCGCGACGAGGGGCTGAAGGTCACCGAGGCGGTGATCGAGGCGGCGGCCCTGCGCCTGCGCCCGATCATCATGACCTCGATCGCCACGGCCATGGGCGCCTTGCCGCTGCTTCTCTGGACCGGGGCGGGGGCGGGAAGCCGCCAGACGATCGGGGCCGTGATCTTCTTCGGCGCGATCGTCGCTACCCTGCTAACCCTGTTCATCGTTCCGGTGTTCTACAACCTGCTCGCCCGCTTCACGAAATCTCCGGAGTGGACGGCGCGGCAGATCGAGGACTATGAAGCGCGCGAAAAGGCGGGCGAGGGGCATACCTCACCCGTATAAAACGGGTGAGGAAGCATGGCTGACGGGTCTCTGACGGCCAGGCGGCAGGAAATAGCGCTGCTGCGGCGTCTCGAGGAACGCATTCTCTGGCTGGCGTCGTGGACGATCCACAACGCCAACCACCTGCGCGAAAGCCGCGACGGGCTGAAGGTGGGCGGCCACCAGGCCTCCTGCGCCTCGATGACCACCCTGATGACGGCGCTCTACATGAAGGCGCTGCGGCCGCAGGATCGGGTGGCGGTCAAGCCGCACGCCAGCCCCGTTTTCCACGCCATCCAGCACCTGTTCGGCCGCCAGAGCCTGGACAAGCTGAAGGCCTTCCGCGCCCTGGGCGGCGCGCAGTCCTATCCCTCGCGCACCAAGGACGTCGACGACGTCGACTTCTCGACCGGGTCGGTGGGCCTGGGCGTGGCGGTGACGGCCTTCGCCTCGCTGGCCCAGGACTATCTGGCCGCGCGGGGCTCGGTGAAGCCCGAGAGCATGGGCCGGATGATCTCGCTGCTGGGCGACGCCGAGCTGGACGAGGGCAACATCTACGAGGCCCTGATCGAGGCCTGCAAGCACGACCTGCGCAACACCTGGTGGATCGTCGACTACAACCGCCAGAGCCTGGACGCGACGACCAAGGACCGGATGTTCACCCGCTACGGCGAGATCTTCGAGGCCGCGGGCTGGACCGTCGAGACGCTGAAGTGGTCCAAGCGCCAGCGGGAGGCGTTCGAGCGGCCGGGCGGGGCGGCGCTGAAGGCCTGGATCGAGACCGCGCCCAACGACCTCTATTCGGCCCTGACCTACCAAGGTGGCGCGGCCTGGCGCGAGCGCCTGACCGCCGACCTGGCCGGCGAGCCCGACGCCCTGGCGCTGATCGCGGGCTACAAGGACGTCGACCTCGGCGAACTGATGACCGAACTGGGCGGCCACTGCCTGGAGACGATCCTGGAGGCCTTCGAGCGGGCCTCGCAGGACGACGCGCCGCGCTTCTTCATCGCCTATACCGTCAAGGGCCTGCGGCTGCCGTTCCAGGGCCACAAGGACAACCACGCGGGCCTGATGAACCCCACCCAGGTCGCCGAGCTGCGCGAGCGGCTGGGCGTGGTCGAGGGCGAGGAGTGGGACGCCCTGTCGGGCCTGTCCGCCGCCGAGCGCACGGCGCTGAAGGGCCTGGTGGCCCGCGCGCCCTTCGCGGCGGCCAACAACCGTCATTACGACGCGCCGAGCGTGGCGACGCCGAGCGCCGACGAACTGCTGGCGGCGGTTACGGGCGGCGGCGAACAGTCCACCCAGGCGGCGTTCGGCAAGGTCATGTTCGACATCGCCGCCCGCAAGGACGAGTTCGCCGGCCGGGTGGTGACCACCTCTCCGGACGTGACGGTGTCGACCAATCTCGGCGGCTTCGTGAACCGGCGCGGCGTGTTCCATCGCCGCGCGCATGAGGACGTCTTCAAGCGTCGCCGCATCCCCTCGGCCCAGGTGTGGTCGATGGGCGAGACGGGCCAGCACGTCGAGCTGGGCATCGCCGAGAACAACCTGTTCATCGCCCTGGCGGCCCTGGGCCTGACCGCGCCGCTGTTCGGCGAGCGGCTGTTCCCGGTCGGCACCCTCTACGACCCGTTCATCGCCCGCGGTCTCGATGCGCTGAACTACGCCTGCTACCAGGACGCCCGCTTCCTGCTGGTCGCAACGCCGTCCGGCCTGACCCTGGCCCCCGAAGGCGGCGCGCACCAGTCGATCGGGTCGCCCCTGATCGGCATGAGCCAGCCGGGGCTGGACGCTTACGAGCCCGCCTTCGCCGACGAGACGGCGGTGCTGATGGCCCACGCCTTCGAGCGCATCCAGGCGGCGGACGGCTGCTCGACCTATCTGCGCCTGTCGACCCGGAGCATCGCTCAGGCCGAGCGTGTGGACGAGGCCTGGCGGACGGGCGTGGTCGAGGGGGCTTACTGGCTCAAGCGCCCGGCGCCCGATACGCGGCTGGCCGTGGTCTATTGCGGGGCCCTGGCCCCTGAAGCCCTGGAGGCCCACGCGGCCCTGCTGGAGGACGAGCCGGGGGCTGGCCTGCTGGCCGTCACCTCGCCCGATGTGCTGCACCGCGACTGGACGGCGGCGGGCCGCTCGCGCTGGACCGACGGCGCGGCGCGGACCTCGACGATCGAGCGGCTGCTGGCCGACCTGCCGCGCGACGCGGGTCTGGTGACCCTGATCGACGGGGCGCCGGCGGCGCTGTCGTGGCTGGGCTCGGTGCGCGGCCACCGTCTGCGGGCGCTGGGCCTGGAGACCTTCGGCCAGTCGGGAGATCTGCCGGATCTGTATGGCAAGTATCGGCTGGATGCGGAGGCGGTTCTGGACGCCTGCGCGGATCTGCTGGCTTAGGCTTCGGCACCAACAACGCCCGTCATCCCGGAAAGCCCGCAGGGCTTATCCGGGACCCAGGGGACTGGGCGCGGTGGTTGCTTTACCGCTCATGCGGTCACCGGCGCATTGCGGCGGCCCCTGGGTCCCGGCTCTTCGCTTCGCTACGGCCGGGATGACGAACAAAAATCGGTGGTGAAGGTGGACGCCTTAGCGCGTCCCAGGATCCGGCTGCGGGTCGATGCCCACGATCAGGCCGTCGCGCAGCAGATAGGCGATCACGGCGCTGTTCTGCGACCACAGGCGGCCGTCGGGGCGGCGCAGGGTGATCTCGACGTCGGCGTGGACCCAGCCGTCGGCCTGGGGGCGCACGCGCATCAGGCCGATATCGACGCCGGCCATGGCGAACTGGCGCTGGAAATAGCCGCGCGCGGCCTCGATCCCCACGACGTCGCCGCCTTCCAGGATGTTGGCGAAGGCGATGTCGGGGTGCAGTTGGGCGACGACGGCCTCGAGGTCCCGGCGGCGCGTCGCGTCGAAGTGCCGGGTCAGCAACACTTCAGCCTTTGCCATGCCTCACGCCTCGTCACGCTCTTCGGCGACATCCATGCGCGCCACCCGGCTCGCATGGAAGGTGTAGATATGTCGCACGAGGATGTCGGACCAGAGACGGCCCTGCAGATTGGTGACGATCTGCTTGGCGGCGACCGCCACCCGGTCGTCGTCCAGCGGGATGAAATCGACCGGATTGGCCTCGACCCGCACCATCGCGTCGCGACGGGACCAGAAGTCGCGCATCGCCTCCAGACCCTGCACGCGGCCGCCGCCGATCTGGTCGGGCCAGTCGATCGCAGGGTCGAGCTCGGCGCAGAAGGCCTCGAAGTCCCCGCGGTTGAAGGCCGCGTAGAGCCGGGTCAGGAGGGCGACGCGGTCGTTCATTGAGCGGGAGCGGCCGGGGGCGTCGGTTTGTAGCCCGTCTCGACCTTCAGATAGGCGATCAGGTCGATCCGGTCCTTGGGATTGGCGAGCCCTGCGAAGGTCATCTTGGTGCCGGGCAGGGCGGTGCGCGGATTGGCCAGCCAATGGTCCAGGTGCTCGGCGTCCCAGGTGAAGCCGGCGGCCTTCACGGCGTCGGAATAGGCGTAGCCGGGGTGCGCGCCCGCCTTGCGGCCGAAAACGCCGTAGAGGTTGGGGCCGGTCATGTTGGGGCCGCCCTGCGTGATGGTGTGGCACGAGCGGCAGAGGGCGAACTTGCTTTGGCCGTTCAGCAGGTCGCCGGTGTTGTAGGGGGCGGGGAGGGCGGCCACGGCGGCGGCCTTCTCGGCGTCGGTCGGCGGCGGGGTCGCGGGCGCGGCGGGGGCCGAGGCGGTTTCGCCGGAAGTCTCCCCCTTGGGCGAGCAGGCGGCCAGAGAGACGCAGAGCATGGCCGCGGCCACGACGGTGAGGGTACGCATCACAATCCCCGATAGGCGTTATGTCGCAAGGCTTGCGACGCCGCGCCGCATTCAAATCCAAGCCGGTTTCTGACCCGTGAATTCATCGTGGAACGACGTTATTCGGTCAAGGTCTTGCCGCAGTCTTTTGGGACTCCCTGCGACAACGCACGCTATCTAGCGAGATTCGCAGGGGAAATGTGATTTCGGGAACCGTGGGTATGCACGGAAGAATTTGACCGTTGTTAACCATGATTCTACCCAAGAGAGGCGGGGGCTGATCCCGCGCCCAAAAAAGCGGATAGCGTCATGGACTGGAACGAGGAACGTACCGCCACGCTTAGGAAGCTGTGGCTCGAAGGATTGAGCGCAAGCCAGGTGGCCCGGCAACTCGGCGGCGTCAGCCGCAGCGCCGTCATCGGCAAGATCCACCGCCTGGGCATCACCGCCCGCGAGACCCCGGTCCGGCCGCGCATCGTCGCCGTCCGCGTCTCCCGCCAGGCTCCGCGCGCTCGCGCCGCGGCTCCGGCCCAGGCCCGTCCGGCGCTCCGCCCGCAGACCGCGGTGATGGAAGACCTGACCCCCACCGCCGGCATTCTCGACCTGTCGATGCACTCGTGCCGCTGGCCGATCGGCAATCCGGACGCCGGCGACTTCGGCTTCTGCGGCCGCGAGACCGCCAGCAAGCGCGCCTCCTACTGCCCGGATCACACCCAGGGGGCCTTCCGTCGCTTCCAGTCGCCGTCCGACATCGACGCCTGGACCCGCCAGAGCCTGCCGCAGGAACGCCGCGTCCTCTGACGCGCCTCAACAAGCCTCTCAAGAGAGACATCCCATGATCCTCATCGAGAACGCCGCCGGCAGCAGCCAGGTGATCACGATCATCGAAGAGTTCGCCGGTCACTCGACCTCGCGCGACCTGCAGCCGGGCGACGCCGCCCGTATCCCGGTCGGCCAGTTCAAGTCGATCGTCGTCCGCGAAACCTATCCGGAAGACTGGATGAGCCGAGTGCGCAGCCGCCAAGCCGCTGCCTAGTGAGATCGCGTAACGACCGGATCTTCGCGGAACAGCGCGCTCGCCCGTAGGGAGGCTTGAGCAGGCGCTGAGGATCGCGACCCCGGCCGAAGTATCCGTACCCAGTACGAGCCCCGCGAGCCGCTCTGGCTCGCGGGGCTTGTTCGTTTTGGACGTGAGCTCAGCAGCCGCCTTCGGCGATGGCGGCCAGGCGCGCCTCGCCCAGTACCGCGGTTGCGCCGTCGCCGTCGCCCGACACCGCTTCGAGGGTCAGGCGCAGGCGGGCCTTGCCGGCGTCCAGGCCCTGGCGGTCGACGCGGAAGCCGAAGCTCTGGGCCGGATCGCCCTTGCCGGTCGAGAAGGCGGTCTGCGGGAAGATGGCCGTGCGGCCCAGGGTCTGCACGCCCTGGGCGGTGACCAGGGCGAAAACGAGGTCCACCTGGCCCGTACGGGGCGGGGTGTAGCCGTCGACGCGGGCCACCAGCTGCAGGCCGGGACAGCGTTCGGCGGCCGCGTCGCGGGCCAGGGCCGCCTCGGCCGGGTGGCCGACGACGGCTGTGGCGTTGGCGTTCGCCGAGCAGGCGAAGACGCCGAGTGAGACGGCAAGGGTGGGGGCGAGGGCGAGGAAGCGCGACATGATCCTGTCTCCTGCCTCAGCTTCGCCCCCGCCTGTGGTCAAACGATGACGATTTCGACCTTGGCGTTGGCGACGGTCTCAGGGGCCGCCGCGCCCGACTTGGAGTCGACCGCGATCAGGCGCACGCGGATGTCGTCGCCGACCGTGACGCCCGCGGCGGTCAGCGCCTTCAGGGACGGGGTGAGGTCGGCCGAGGCCGAGATGCCTTCGCCGCCGCCGCCGTGGCCGGCATGGCCCTCGGAGCCGAAGAAGCCGATGGTCGTGACATAGCCGGGATCGCCCTCGCGCGATCCGCCGCCGCTGCCCGGGCCGTCGATATAGACCTTCACCTCGACATTGTCGGACGACGGAGTCAGGCCGCTGATCAGGGCCAGGACGCGCGAGCCGAGCAGGGCCTGGGGCGCGCTGGCGGGCTGGGACTTGGTCGCGCCCAGCAGCGCCTGGCGGTCGCCGCCGGCCTGGGCGCTGGCCAGGAACTGGGCGCCGTTGTCGGTCGAGCGCTTGCGGGCGGCCAGGGAGCGCACGCCAAGATCGGAGGCCGCGGTCGCCGAGCCGCGGGCGAAGATCTGGGTGACGCGCTTGTCCGAAATCTGGCTGGCTTCAGCCAGGCCGAGGCGGGAGGGCGTCGCGCCGTAGGTGTAGCCCAGGGCCGTGACCTGCTGCACCTGGTTGGGGGTGGTCGACCACCACGAGCCGTTCGGGGCCAGGTAGTTGTTCTGGAAGACCATGTTCTGCCAGAGGCCTTCCTGGGTGTTCTGGCGGCCCAGGCCGTTCCAGCGCCACCAGATGCGGTCGATATTGCCGTGGTGCATCTGGAAGATCGGATCCATCGGCGAGCGCGTCGTCGGCATCCAGCCGCCCAGCCGTACGTGCACGAGGTTGTGCGGCGTGGACTCGAGCACGCCCTGGGTACCGGTGCGGGTGGTGATCCAGCTGGGATTGAGGTTGTTCTGGCCGCGCGGGCGCGAGGTGCCGAACAGCTCATAGTTGGTTTCGTTGTAGATCCGGTCCATCACCCCCTGGCCGACGATGTCGTCGGTCAGGACCACGCCGTTGTTGCGGTTGGACTCGTACAGCGAATTGGTCTGGCCGTTGTAGGTGGGCTCGGAGAAGGCCTGGGGCACCTTGCGGTTGGCGGTCCAGTCCCAGTAGGGCATGGCGAAGCCGAGGTAGCCGGTGACCGAACGGATCATCCGCTCGTACATGGTCACGTAGCCGCGGTGCCAGGGCAGGAAGTACCAGTTGCCGTGCGGGCACTTGTTGAAGCCCTGGTCGGTGCCGTGGATGTTGGCCATGTCGGTCCAGGTCGGACCCTGGCCGGCTTTGCGGGCCTTCAGAATCCGCACCCCGTCGCGCAGCGCCACGACCGTCGGGTCGTTCAGCTTCAGCGAATTGATTTCCTTGCGCACCGGCAGCGGCGCGGCGAGGGCCGACAGGCCCGGCGCGGTTCCGGCGAAGACGGCGCCGCCGCCGAAGCCGACGAGTTTGAGCATGTTGCGACGCGTGGCCATGGCCGATCCCCCCGTTTTGCGGTCGTTGGGCTCGACTATGGCGCAATGTATCGGAAATGCAATCTATGCGGGATTGTCGCGGGGCTGCGCGCTCGAGTGTCCGGCCGTGGCGCGGATCAGCTCCGACAGAAGGGCGCGGCCGCGCGGCCAGGCGCCGTGGCCGGACTCGACGTTGATGTGGCCGGCCCGGCCCAGATCGACGAAGCGCGAGCCCCAGCTGCGGGCGAAGGCCTCGGCGCGGTCGATGGCGACATAGGGGTCGTCGCGGCTGGCCACCACCAGACTGGGGAAGGGCAGGCGGCTGCGGGGAATGGGCGAGAAGCCGATCAGCAGCCGGCCCGCCGGGCCCTCGCGATTGACGTCGGCCGGCGCCACCAGCAGGGCGCCCCGCACGCCGCGTCCGCCGGTGACCTGGGCCAGGTGGCCGACCAGGGCGCAGCCCAGGCTGTGGGCCACCAGGATCGCGCCGGGACGGCTGCGCACGGCCTCGGCCAAGCTGATGGTCCAGTCGCCGAGGGTTGGGCGCTCCCAGTCGGTCTGGTCCACCCGCTCGGCGTTGGGCAGGGCGCGCTCCCAGTGGCTCTGCCAATGGTCGGGACCGGAGTTGTAGAGGCCCGGCACGATCAGGATCGGCGGATCGTCCGGAGCCGATGACGACGGCGTGTCGCCGGGGCGGGGCGAGTGAGGAAAGGGCGGCGAGGCGAAGGACATCGCTAAACTCTTCAAGACGGGGCGCCGCCGGAGCGGGTTTTGTCCGCTTGTCGCTCTCGCAGGCCGCGTGGAGCAATCCAGATCAATTCAATAGGAATTGAGAACTGCTGATGACACCATGCTGGCAGCAGACCGCATTGCCCTCGTCCCGCGGAACGCCCAAGCTCCCGGTCCGTTGTGAACAACTGTCCGCGCGAGCGGAGCGTCCTCGCCAGGAGCGTGCATGAGTCCCGACGACACCCTGGTCCTGTCCGCCGTCGCCGTGACCGCCGACACGCCCCTGGCTCGTTTCCGCGCCGTGCGCGAGCGGACCGAGGCCCTGGCCGCGCCGCTGTCGCCCGAGGATCAGGCGGCGCAGTCGATGCCGGACGCCAGCCCGGTCAAATGGCATCGGGGCCATACGACCTGGTTCTTCGAGACCTTCCTGCTGGCGCCGTTCCAGCCGGGCTACAAGCCGTACGACCCGGCCTTCGGCTACATCTTCAACTCCTATTACGAGGCCCTGGGACCGCGTCAGCCGAGACCGCAGCGCGGCCTGATCACCCGTCCGTCCTGCGCCGAGGTCGGGGCCTATCGCCGCCATGTCGACGCGGCCATGGCCCGCCTGCTGTCGGGTCCGCTGTCGCCGGAGATGCTGGAGCGGCTGGAGCTGGGCCTGGCCCACGAGGAGCAGCACCAGGAGCTGCTGCTGATGGACATCCAGCACCTCTTCGCCCAGTCGCCGCTGCAGCCGGCCTATCGCGAGCGGCCCGATCCGCCGCGTCCGGCGGCCAAAAGCCTGGGCTTCGTCGGCTTCGAGGGCGGGCTGGCGACGATCGGCGCGGAGGAGGGCGGCTTCGCCTTCGACAACGAGCGGCCGCGCCATCGCGTATTCATCGAGCCCTTCCGCCTGGCCGACCGGCTGTCGACCAACGGCGAGTGGCTGGGTTTCATGGAGGACGGCGGCTACGAGCGGCCGGAGTTCTGGCTGTCGGACGGCTGGGCCATGGTCCAGGTCCAGGGCTGGGAAGCGCCGCTCTATTGGCGCCGGGAAGAGGACGGCGACTGGACCGAGTTTGGTCTCTCCGGTCGTCGCCCGGTGGATCCGGCCGCGCCGGTGGCGCATGTCAGCTATTACGAGGCCGCCGCCTTCGCCCTGTGGTCGGGCGCGCGCCTGCCGACCGAGGCCGAGTGGGAGCTGGCCGCGCGCTCTGACGAGCGGCTGGAGCAGATGTCGGGCGAGGCCTGGCAGTGGACGGCCAGCGCCTATGCGGCCTATCCCGGCTTTCGGCCCGGCGCCGGGGCGCTGGGCGAGTACAACGGCAAGTTCATGGTCGGCCAGATGGTGCTGCGCGGCGGGGCCGCCGGCACGCCGCCGGGCCATGCGCGGGCCAGCTATCGCAATTTCTTCCATCCTGGCCAGCGCTGGATGTTCGCCGGCGTGCGCCTGGCGCGCGACGGGGCCGGCGGGCGTGAGCGGACGATGGACAAGAGCTTTCGGGACGACGTTCTGGCCGGCCTGGGCGCCAGCCCCAAGAGCCTGCCCAGCAAGTACTTCTACGACGCCGAGGGCTCGCGCCTGTTCGAGGCGATCACCGAGCTTCCCGAATACTATCCGACCCGCACCGAGACGGCGCTGCTGCGCGCCATCGCGCCGGAGATCGCCGCCCGCATTCCGCTGGGCGCGGCGATGATCGAGTTCGGCAGCGGGGCCAGCACCAAGACGCGGATCGTGCTGGACGCCGCGCCGCAGCTGGCGGTCTACGCGCCGATGGACATCAGCGCCTCGGCCCTGGACGCCGCCGCCGCGGCGATCCGCGCCGACTATCCGGACCTGGAGGTCGCGCCGGCCCTGGGCGACTTCACCCATCCGCTGGGCCTGCCGGCGGCGGCGCGGGGACGGCCCACGGTCGGATTCTTCCCGGGCTCGACGATCGGCAACTTCCCGACGGACGAAGCGATCGAGTTCCTGAAGGCCGCGCGCGGCCTGCTGGGTCCGGGCGCGCTGTTCGTGGTCGGGGCCGACATCGCCAAGGGGCAGGACGTGCTGATCCCGGCCTATGACGACGCGGCCGGGGTGACGGCGGACTTCAACAAGAACCTGCTGGTCCGGATCAATCGCGAGCTGGGCGGGCGGTTCGACCTCGACACCTTCGCCCACCAGGCGGTGTGGAACGCCGCCGAGAGCCGGATCGAGATGCATCTGGTCAGCCTGAAGGACCAGACGGTGGAGGTTGCGGGCCGGTCGATCGCCTTCGCGGCCGGCGAGACCATCCACACCGAGAATTCCTACAAGTACGACCCCGATGCCTTCGCCGAGATGGCGGGCCGGGCCGGCTGGCGCGTCGAGGCGCGCTGGATCAGCGAGAACCCCGCCTTCGGCGTCTTCGCGCTGCGGTCCTGAGGATTGGCCGGAAAAACGGCCTCATTACGAAGAATAGGAAACTGCGGCCGGCTGCCAAAGCCTGCCTGCAGGCTTTGGGTTCAAATATTCGGAGCGCGCTGGCGCGCTCTGGAGAGCGGACAGCCCAAGAGCCCGGATCGGTCAGCCGATCCGGGCTCTAAAATCCTGATACGTGCGCCGCTACGCTCTGCCGCGCCGCCCGTCCCCCCCTCGGCCGCGGCATTGTTAGAGGTCGCGAGCGCCGAGGCGGCCGCCGCCGCGCGACGAGGAACCGCCCTTGCGGCCGGCGTTAGCGGCCAGGTCGCGGTCCTTGGCGAAGCTGCGTTTCTCGCTGGGGACGCTGGCACCGCCTTTGCGAGCTATCTCGCGGCGGCGTTCCGGATCCATGGCGGCGAAGCCTCGGCGGCCCCGGGGCCGTTCGCTGTCGAGGTCCATGTCTTGCTCCTAATCGGGACTGGTCACGGGAGGAAACAGGCCCGGTGCGGCGCCGTATGGCCGCTCGTCGCCCGGCTGCACCGGAGGCGGCTGCTGCGGGACTTCGTCGGGCGTCGAGCCCGGCGGATCGTCCGGCGTTTGCGGCTCCAGAGGCGGCGGGGAGTCGGGGTCGGTCATGGCGTCGTTCCGGTGTTCCGGTGAAGTAACCGGTGAAGCCGGGTTCGGTTTCACGTGTCAGGCGAGACAAATGCGGCGTTAAGGACGATTGTCGCGCGAAAAGCCAGGTTGAGAGTGATGAGCAAAGGCGCCTTGAAGGTGGTAAAGACCTCAGTGATTACAAGGCATTGGAAGCTTTTGGCGGGCTTCCTGGCGGGGCTTTTGGGGTGGGGTTTGGCCCGCCAAATGAATCTGCCCGGAAGCACGCATATTTTGATCGGCTGGGACGTTGGGGCGCTGATCTACGCCGTTTTGCTGTGGCGCCTGTTCCTCACCGCCGACGAGGCGAAGGTTCGCGCCAAGGCCGCGGCCGAGGACGAGGGGCGTTCGATCATGCTGCTGATCGTGCTGTCGGCGATCGCCGCCAGCCTGGCGGCGGTGGTGGCGGCGATGATCGGCGCGCGCTCCGCGGCGGCGTCGGTCAAGGACCTGACGGCGGCCTGCGCGGGGGTGACCCTGCTCTTGTCATGGATCGTGCTGCACTCGGTGTTCGTGCTGCACTACGCCCACCGCCATTTCGGCGGCGGGCCGGGGAAGGGCGGGTTCGGTTTTCCCGGGGAGCCGGCCCGCACCTACAAGGACTTCGTCTATCTGGCCTTCAGCATCGGGGCGACCTTCCAGGTCTCCGACAACGACGTGCGCACCGGGAGCCTGCGCAACCTCGTCACCGCCCACGCGGTGACGGCCTATTTCTACAACACCGCGATCCTGGCGCTGGGTATCAACATCATCGCCGGGGTGGTGAGCGGTTAGAGCTCATCGACATCCCGGGGTTCTGGCCTCTTTAGCCGAGTGTCCCCGCGAAGGCGGGGATCCAAGCGGAGGTCAGAGATGATCCACGGCCACGCCACATCCTGAAAGCCAGCTTGGATCCCCGCCTTCGCGGGGAGGAACGGTTTTTTGGCGTGACGATCGGACGTATGTCGGACCGGCCCTAGCCGCGCGGCGGCGGGCCGCCGCGGCCCCGACCACGACCCTTGCCGCCGCGCTCGTCGCCTTCGCCGTCGAGGATCTTCTGCATCGCGGTCTTGGGCAGTTCGGCCAGGGTCAGGCGACCGTCGCCGTCCTTGTCGAGCAGCTTGAAGCGCGAGATCGCGGCCTTGGTCGCCTCGTCGCGGGTGATGCGGCGGTTGAAGTCGGCGTCTGCGCCCATCACCGGCTGGGGTTCGGCCAGCAGGGCGAAGGGCGTGGCGCCCAGCAGCATGTTGCCAAGGCCGTTGGGACGCCGGCGCGGGCCGTCGCCGTCCGGACCGCCGCCTTCGCCGCCGCTCGGGGCTTCCATGGCCTGCTGCGGCATGGCCGAGGCCTGGACGATCTCGGGCGCGATGTTGCGCTCGTAGGCCGAGACCTCGAAGCCGTCGACGACGCCCGACTTGTCGACGTCGAGGCGGTCGAAGAAGCGCAGGGAGTCGGCGACGAACTCTTCGCGGGTCAGGGCGCCGTCGTGGTTGGCGTCAGCGCCGGCGAACCAGGCCGCGACCGGATAGGGCTGGCCGGGATCCGCGCGGAACGGCTCGCCCGCTGGACTGATGAACACCTGCTTGCCGCCAGGGCCGCCGTTGGGACCGCCCGGGCCGCCGGGACCGCGTCCGTCCTCGCCCGGAGGCGGGCCGAAGCCGGGACGACCGCCGGGACCGCCATTGGGGCCGCCCGGACCGCCGCCGGGGGGCGCGCTGGCGCAGGCGGCGAGCGACAAGGCGGCGAGGGCCAGAAGAGGCAAGGCGCGTGCGGTCATGGAAGAACTCCTTCCCACCGCTTGAAGCCGCGCCGCGTTGCGCTCTGATGTCGCCGCAGCAACAGTGCGGTTCAGAGCGTGGTAGCCGAAAGTGTCGGCGGTTTCGGCGTCCACCACGCGCCAGATAGCGGCCTGAAGCCTTTGGCTTCAGGCGGGCAGGGTCACCTTGGCGCGCAGGCCGCCTTCGGGACGGTTCGACAGCGAGACGTCGCCGCCATGGGCGCGGGCCAGCGAGCGCACGACGGCCAGGCCAAGGCCGATGCCGCCGGTCTCGCGGTTGCGCGAGGGCTCGCCGCGGAAGAAGGGCTCGAACACCCGCTCCAGCTCGGCGGCCGGCACGCCGGGACCGTCGTCGTCGATCTCGATCACGGCGCAGTCGTTCTCGCGATAGACCCGGCCGCGGGCCGCGCCGCCGTACTTCAGGGCGTTCTCGACCAGGTTGGTGACCAGGCGCTTGAGGGCGATCGGGTCGCCCTCGACGACGATCTTCTCGCCTTCCTCGGCCGTGGCGTTTCCACCCGTCTCGGCGGTCTCGTCCATGACGCTTTCCAGCAGCGAGGCCAGTTCGAGCTTGGTGCGCTCGGCTTCCCGGCTGGTGTCGCGGACGAAGGCCAGGGTGGCCGAGATCATCGCCTCCATCTGGTCGATGTCGACTTCGAGCTTGTTGCGCACGTCTTCCGGCGCGGCCTCGATGCGGAAGCGCAGGCGGGTGAGCGGCGTGCGCAGGTCGTGGGCGATCGCGCCAATCATGGCGGTGCGGTCCTCGACGTAGCGGCGCAGGCGCTCCTGCATGTTGTTGAAGGCGCTGGAAGCGGCGTTGACCTCGGCCGAGCCGAACAGGCTGAGCGGCGGCGCGCGCGGGTCGCGGCCCAGGCGCTCGGCGGCGGCGGCGAAGGCGGTGATCGGGCCGGCCAGGCGGCGGGCGAACAGCCAGGCCAGCGGCGAGACGGCCAGCACCGACAGGGCCAGGATCAGCAGGATGCGCTGCTGCCAGCTGTCGAAGCGGAAGGTGGGCTTGGGTTCGACCACCATCCAGCGGCCGTCGGCCTGGCGCACGCCCAGCTCGAAGTCGCCGAACAGGAAAGGCTCGTCGCGCATGATCGCCGCCAGGCGTTCGACCGACGAAGACATTCGCGGGGACATGCCGGGCGGGGGGCCACCCGGGCCTGGCATGCCGCCCACGCCGTCCGGACCGGGGCCGGGTCCAGGACCGGGGCCGCCGGGACCGCCAGGGCCGCCGCCAGGACCGCCCTGGGGCGGCGGCGACTTCTGCCGCTGGGTGCGCACGAAGAAGCGCGGGCCGTTGTCGGTGAGGATCGAGATGCGCTCGACCGGCAGGTTGAGCTCGCGGCCGATGGCGGCCTTGAACTCGGCCCGGCGCGGGGAGTCGTCGTTGTCGAGCTTCATGCCCGAGCGATGACGGATGACCAGGGGGCGTCCGTCGCGCGGGTGCACGATCTGGCCGGTCTTCAGCGCCCGGGTGATCTCGCTGAGGCGATAGAACTCGGGCGGGGGCGGCGGAAGCGTGAAGATGACCCCGATGGCGATCAGCTGCGCCGCCACCAGGGTGACGATCACAAGTCCCAGGGCCTGGGCGAACAGGGGAGCGTCGCGTCGCCCCGGGACTGCGAACTTCATGGCGTGCGAGTGACCTTGGGCGTGAACATGTAGCCCTCGCTGCGGATCGTGCGGATCAGTTCGCCGCCGCCGCCGTCGTCCAGCTTGCGCCGCAGACGGCTGATCTGGACGTCGATGGCGCGGTCGTAGGCGTCGCTGTCGCGGCCGCGGGCCAGGTCCAGCAGCTGGTCGCGGGTCAGGACCCGTTGCGGGCGCTCGACGAAGGCGCGCAGCAGCGAGAACTCGCCGCTGGACAGGTTCACAACCACCGACTGCGGCGAGCGCAGTTCGCGGCGGACGAGGTCGAGACGCCAGCCGGCGAATTCGCAGGCCGCGCCCATGGTGTCGTCGCTCGAGCGCGGCTCGGCGCGGCGACGCAGGACCGCGCGGACGCGGGCCAGCAGTTCGCGCGGGTTGCACGGCTTGGGCAGGTAGTCGTCGGCGCCGAGCTCGAGGCCGACGATGCGGTCGGTCTCTTCGCCCATGGCCGAGAGCATGATGATGGCGGGGCCGTCCTGCGCCGCGAGGCGGCGGCAGATGGCCAGGCCGTCTTCGCCCGGAAGCATGACGTCGAGCACGACGAGATCGACCGGACCCTTTGCGAGGGCCTGTTCCATCGTGCGGGCGTCCTGGGCGCTGTCGACGACATAGCCATGGCGGACGAGGAAGTCGGACACGACGTCGCGAATGCCCGGATCGTCATCGACGATCAGGATGCGGGCGCCGGCGCCCTTGGTGGTGTCCGCGACAGCGGCGGACTGTGCTGTGGTCGGGGAGGTGTCCATGACGGTCGTCCTTTCATGCCCCTGTCACCGTCAGATTTCACGCTTGCAACAGGCGCGCAACCTGATCGTGACTCCCTAGCGTCAAATCGCCACGGAGCATTTTCCATGAACCGACTCGCTACCGCCGTCTTCGGCTTGTCCCTGCTGTCCGCCGGGGCGGTCCATGCCCAGCCGGGCCAGGGCGGACCTGGGCGCGGCCCGGACGCCGACGGCGACGGCGTCGTCACCGCCGCCGAGTTCGAGGCCTCCGCCCTGCAACGTTTCGAGCGTCTGGACGCCAACAAGGACGGCGTCGTCGACGCGGCCGAGATCGAGGCGCTCAAGAAGCGCTTCGAGGAACGCGAAGGCGGCAATGGCGGCCCGAGCGGGGGGCCGCCCGGGGGCTTCGGCGGCCGGATGCTGGCCCAGCTGGCCGCGCAGGACGCCGACCAGGACGGCAAGATCACCAAGGACGAGGCTCTGGCCGCCGCCCGCGCCCAGTTCGCCAAGGCCGACAACAACCACGACGGCAAGCTGACCGGCGACGAGTACCGCATGGGACCGCCCGGCGGCGCCCCGCGGCAGTAGGATGCTTCAGCCCGGCGAGCGGTTCACCGGAGCCGCGTAGCCGGGCCCCTTCATGGCGGCGACCGCCCGGTCGCCGACGAAGGGATTGTTGCGGCGCTCGGCGCCGAAGCTCGACATCGGGCCATGGCCCGGCACGAAGCGCACGTCGTCGCCCAGCGGCCACAGCTTGCCGGTGATGGCGTCGATCAGGTCCTGGTGGTTGCCGCGCGGAAAGTCGGTGCGGCCGATCGAGCCCTGGAACAGCACGTCGCCGACCTGGGCGAACTTGGTCTCGCGGTGGAAGAAGATCACGTGGCCCGGCGTGTGGCCCGGGCAGTGCAGGACCTCGAACTGGGTCTCGCCCACGGTGACGACGTCGCCGTCCTCGAGCCAGCGGTCCGGCACGAAGATGCGGGCCTCGGGCACGCCGTACATCTCGCCGCTCTCCTGGATGCGGTCGATCCAGAACTGGTCGTCCTTGTGCGGACCCTCGATCGGGACGCCGGTGCGCGCCTTCAGCTCGGCCGCGCCGCCGGCGTGATCCATGTGGCCGTGGGTGATCCAGATCTTCTCCAGCGTCAGGCCCTGGTCGGCCAGGGCGCGCAGCAGCCGGTCGACCTCGCCGCCCGGATCGATGACGGCGGCCTTCTTGGTCTTGGAGCACCAGACGATCGTGCAGTTCTGCTGCAGCGGCGTGACCGGGGCGATGACGGCGCTGATCGGCGACGGGTTGGTCACGGGGGCGGGCTCCAAACGAAAACGGGCGGGACCCGAAGATCCCGCCCGTCTGAACTAGAGGCTATGGCCTCAAGATCAAGACCGTTCCTCGGGCGAACCCGGGGCCGGAGCGCCCGGCATCGGCGGCACCGAGGTGCCCGGCGCCTCGGCGGCCAGTTCCGGCACGTCGATCAGGCCGCGGCCCAGGTGGCTCTTGCGGATGCCGTAGGCCAGGTAGATCACCAGGCCCAGCGCGCCCCAGATCGGCAGCACCAGCATCGCTTCCAGCGGCAGGTTGAAGTAGAGCGCCGCGCAGCCGACCATGGCCAGCGGACCCACGACCCAGACCAGCGGCGTCTTGAACGGACGGTGGCGCTTGGGATCCTTTACCCGCAGCACCATCACCGCGATCGCCACCATGAAGAAGGCGAACAGGGTGCCGGAGTTGGAGATGTCGGCCAGCTGACCGACCGGGAAGAAGGCGGCCGCGATCGCGACGAACACGCCGGTGACCATGGTCACGATGTGCGGCGTCTTGAACTTCGGGTGGATGGCCGCGAGCTTCTCCGGCAGCAGGCCGTCGCGGGCCATGACGAAGAAGATGCGGGTCTGGCCGTAGATCATCATCAGGATGACCGAGGGCAGGGCCAGGTTGGCGGCCAGGCCCAGCAGGTTGCCGACGACGGGCCAGTTGATCTCGCGCAGCACGTGGGCGAGGGCTTCGTTCGAGCAGACCAGGCTGTCCTTGTTGGCGGCCAGCGAGCAGGCGGCCTGGAAGGCGGCCGAGCCGGGCTGGATGGCCGAACCGTCGGCGCCGAGCACCGGCTGGGCGCCGATGGCGCCGATCGCGCCGGAGGCCACCAGCAGGTAGAAGACGGTGCAGAGCGCCAGGCTGCCGATCAGGCCGATCGGGACGTTGCGCTGCGGGTTCTTGGTCTCTTCGGCGGCGGTCGAAACGGCGTCGAAGCCCACGTAAGCGAAGAAGATCGAGGCGGCGGCGCCGACGATGCCCATGCCGCTGGTGCCCTCGGGGCCGAACCAGCCGTTGGGGGCGAAGGGCGAGAAGTTGCCGCTCTTGATGGCCGGGATGGTCAGCACGATGAAGGCGGTCAGGGCGGTGACCTTGATGGCCACGAGCACGGCGTTGACGCGGGCGCTTTCGGTGGTGCCGATGACCAGCAGGGCGGTCACGGCCAGGGCCACGACGATGGCCGGGATGTTGACGATGCCGGCGCTGAAGTCGGCGACGGGGATGAAGCCGTGCATCGACCAGGCCGGACCGGCTCTAAGCAGGGCTGGCCACTGGAAGCCCAGGGCGTTCTCGATAAGGCCGAGGAAATAGCCCGACCAGCCGGCCGACACGGCGCTGGCGGCGACGGCGTATTCCAGGATCAGCGCCCAGCCGACCATCCAGGCCAGCGGCTCGCCCATCACGGCGTAGGAGTAGGTGTAGGCCGAGCCCGAGACGGGGACCATCGAGGCCAGTTCGGAGTAGCAGAGCGCGGCGATGGCGCAGACGGCGCCGGCGATCACGAAGCTCCAGATCATCCCGGGGCCCGCCTTCTGGGCGGCCGCAGCGGTCAGAACGAAGATCCCGGTGCCGATGATCGCGCCTACCCCCAGCAGCGTCAGCTGGATCGGTCCGAGCGAGCGATGAAGGGATTTTTTCTCAGCCGTCGCTAGGATCGCATCAAGCGATTTTACGCGCCACATAGTTCCTCCTGGATAGGCAAGACTCCCCCCCGGGGGTCGCCTTTAGAAAATTTTGCGGACGGTGACCCGTTTATGAGCATGGGGTCAAGGCCGCGCCGCCGAAGCGCGTAAATGTTCTCCCGTGAGCAGGCTAGTCCAGTCCTGCTTGGCGTTGATCCCCAGCCCAGCTAAAGCCGGCGCGATGCTGCCCATTTTTCAGGCCATTCCCGCGCTCAAAGGCGCCTTGAACGACCGCGAGACCGCCGTTCTCGTCGCCCCGCCCGGGGCGGGCAAGACCACGGCCGTTCCCTTGGCGCTGCTGGGGGAATCCTGGGTCGGCGAGGGCAAGATCGTCATGCTGGAGCCTCGCCGCCTGGCCGCTCGCGCGGCCGCCGCGCGCATGGCCCAGACCCTGGGCGAGGCCGTCGGCGAGACGGTGGGCTTCCGCGTGCGCCTGCAGTCGAAGGTGTCGGCGAAAACGCGCGTCGAGGTGGTCACCGAGGGCGTCTTCACGCGGATGATTCTCGACGATCCGGGCCTGGACGGCGTGGCCTGCGTGATCTTCGACGAGTTCCACGAGCGCAGCCTCGACGCCGACCTGGGCCTGGCCCTTGCGCGCGACTCTCAAGGCCTGCTGCGCGACGACCTGAAGATCCTGGTGATGTCGGCCACGCTGGACGGCGCCCGCGTCTCGGCCCTGCTGGGCGACGCGCCAGTGGTCGAGAGCCAGGGGCGGATGTTCCCGGTCGAGACCCGCTATCTGGGCCGCGACGATCGTCTGCGTCTGGAAGAGCGGGTCGGCCGCGCGGTCGAGCGGGCTCTGGCCGAGGAGACCGGCAGCGTGCTGGTCTTCCTGCCGGGCCAGGGCGAGATCCGCCGGGCCGAGAGCTGGCTGGCCGAGCGCCTGCGCCGTCCGGACGTCGATCTGGCGCCGCTCTACGGCGCGCTGGATCCGGCCGAGCAGGACCGCGCGGTTCAGCCCGCGCCCGCCGGGCGCCGCAAGGTGGTGCTGGCCACCTCGATCGCCGAGACCAGCCTGACCATCGAGGGCGTGCGGGTGGTGATCGACGCAGGGCTCTCGCGCGTGCCGCGCTTCGATCCGTCCAGCGGCCTGACCCGGCTGGAGACCGTGCGCGTGGCCCGCGCCGCCGCCGACCAGCGCCGGGGCCGGGCCGGCCGCACCGAGCCGGGCGTCTGCTATCGCCTGTGGGACGAGCCGGAGACCCGGGCCCTGACGCCCTTCGCCCGGCCGGAGATCCTGGAGGCCGACCTGTCGCGCCTGGCTTTGGATCTGGCGCGCTGGGGCGCCAAGGACGCGGAGGGGCTGGCGTTCCTCGATCCGCCGCCGCGCGCGGCCTTCAGCGAGGCGCGGTCGCTGCTGACCCGTCTTCAGGCGCTGGACGCGGCCGGCGGGCTAACGCCCCACGGCAAGGCGCTGTCGAACATGCCGCTCGCCCCGCGTCTGGCCCACATGGTCGCCCGCGCCGCCGCTTCCGGACAAGCGCACCGCGCCGCCGAGATCGCCGCCGTGCTCAGCGAGCAGGGGCTGGGTGGGCGCAGCGTGGATCTGCGCCAGCGGCTGGAGGGCTTCGGCCGCGACCGCACGCCGCGCGCCAGAGACGCCCGCGCTCTGGCCGAGCGCTGGTCGCGGCAGGCGGGCAAGCCAAGCGGCGCCGACCCCCTGGACGACGCCCTGCTGCTGGCCGAGGCCTATCCCGAGCGGGTGGCCCGGGCGCGCGGCAAGCCCGGCGAATACCAGCTGGCCAGCGGCCGCGGCGTCTATCTGGAGCCGACCGACGCCCTGGCCCGCGAGACCTGGCTGGCCGTGGGCGAGCTGGGCGGGGGCGAGGCCCGCGACCGTATCCTGCTGGCCGCGCCGCTGGACGAGGACGCCTTGCGCGTCGCCTTCGCCGACCGCCTGGTCGCCGAGGACCGGCTGGAGACCAGCGGCGGCGGCAAGCTGCGCGCCAAGCGCCTGTTGCGCCTGGGCAAGCTGGTGATCGACGAGAAGATCATCGACAAGCCCGACCCGGCCCTGATCGCCGGGGCCCTGGCCGACCAGGTGCGGGCCGACGGCCTGGCCGCCCTGAAGCTGGGCGAGCGGGGCAGGGGGCTGCTCGACCGCGTGGCCTTCCTGCGGGCTAACGATGGAGACGTCTGGCCGGACCTGTCGGAAGCGGCCCTGGTCGCGCGGCTGGACGAATGGCTGGAGCCGCTGCTGGCCGGCCGCTCGTCATTGGCCAGCCTCGACGAGGGCACGTTGGAAGCGGCGATCAAGACCCTGATCCCGTGGGACATGCAGGGCAGGATCGAGGCTCAGGCCCCGGCGCGGTTCACCGCCCCGACCGGCTCCAGCTTCGCCATCGACTATGGCGCGGAAGGTGGTCCCCGCGTCGAGGTGCGGGTGCAGGAGCTCTACGGCGTCGCCGAGCATCCGGCCGTGGCCCACGGCAAGGTCCCCCTGACCCTGGCCCTGCTGTCGCCCGCCCACCGCCCGATCCAGATCACCAAGGACCTGCCGGGCTTCTGGAAGGGCTCCTGGCGCGAAGTGAAGGTCGAGATGAAGGGGCGGTATCCCCGGCATGTGTGGCCGGATGATCCGGCGAGCGCAGCGCCGACGACGCGGGCGAAGCCGCGGGGGACGTAAGGGGGGGGCTGGCAGCGCTGGCCTGGGTGAACGCCTACGCTATTGTGCTTGATCGACGGTCAGCGTCGTTTTCACGCCGGCTTCGGGAGCGCCGTCCATACGGGCGCGGCGATCGGCCTCCTTTTGCTTGTCCTTCTTGGCTTGATCATGATGCCACTTGATCGAGAAGAACATGCCGACGCCCAGCACGATGATCTTGAGTGGGAAGAAAACGATAGGAAACAGGTTTTCCCAGTCCACGACTTCACTCCACCAAGATTTTTGAAAAACGCGCGGGTCGCTTTCTGAAGCGTGGGGTGTCTATCAACTTTGTGCGCTCAGGTGTCGTGGACAAAGTGTCCAATCGCGACAGTCAGTCTGGCGCTGGCTTCCACCTCGGATCGAGTGCGGGCTAAGCCAAAGAGGGGGCGATGGAATTAAGCCCCGGCATTTAACGGCGCCTGCTCAGGCTTCGCCATCGACTACGGCGCGGAAGGCTGTTCCTCGCGTTGCGGCGTGGGTGCAGGAGCTCCGAAACGAGCTGCATATGGCTCTTGGAGATCCGACTTGATCCGAAGCTCATGCAACTAGCTATACTGTGCAGCTATGGTGTCACTTTGGGGTTGCGTCTCTGCTGCGACGGGACCGCCGCGGAGATGAGGACGGGGCAATGGTCGATTTCAAGAAAAAGCTCGGCGGCAAGGTAGTCGAAAAGCCAACAGATCCGACCAAGCTCTACGACACGCTCGATCGAGAAGCTGACAAGGGGCCCCTGCGTCCTGCGCAGATCGCTGTCCTCACCGAGTGGTTTAGCGAGCACCAGGACGATCGCGACGTCATCGTCAAACTGCATACCGGGCAGGGGAAGACGCTTATCGGCCTGCTAATGCTCCAGGCGCGGCTTAACGCCGGACTAGGGCCGGTGGTCTACCTCTGTCCCAACAACTATCTCATCGATCAAACGCGCGAACAGGCCCGGCAGTTTGGCATTCGAACATGCGCATCTGAGGGTGACCTCCCTGAGGAGTTCCTGGCTTCGCGCTCGATCTACGTCACCTCGGTGCAGAAGCTGTTCAACGGCCTCACCAAGTTCGGGCTGCACAACCAGTCAATGCCTGTTGACACCATCTTGATGGATGATGCGCACGCCTGTTCCGACATTATTCGCGGCCAGTGCAAGATACATATTCCCAGCGACGAACCGGCCTACAGCGCCTTGAAGGTGCTTTTTGCAGCAGATCTGGAAGGGCAGGGCAGCGGCACCTTTGCGGATATCGAGAATGACAAGCGGGATGCCTTCCTGCCGGTGCCCTACTGGGCCTGGGTTCCTCGCGAAGGCGAGGTCGCTAACATCCTCTCGAATAACGCGGAACGGAAATCGGTTAAGTTCGCTTGGCCGCTGCTGAAGGACATGCTGCCCCATTGCCAGTGCTTGGTGTCCGGTCAGGCGATCGAAATCGAGCCGTATGTCGCCCCGCTTGCTGCCTTCGGATCATACTTCAAGGCAAAGCATCGCATCTTCATGTCGGCGACGGTCACTGACGACGCCTTTCTTGTGAAGGGCCTACAGCTCTCTCCGCAAACGATCACAAGCCCACTTACCTACACGAAGGAGACTTGGTCCGGCGAGAAGATGATCTTGCTTCCTTCGCTGATCCACGAAGACTTAGATCACGCCGCAATGGTGCAGAATTTCGCGAAGCCGTCAGTGAAGCGAAAATATGGACGCGTGGCTTTGGTCCCAAGCTTTGAAAAGGGGAAGTCTTGGGAGAAGGATGGAGCGATCATTGCTGATGGCGAAAGTATAGGGGATGTCGTTGGTGCCCTGAAGAGGGGCGGGTACGAAAAAACTGTCGTCCTTGCCAACAGATACGATGGGATCGACCTGCCCGACAAAGCTTGTCGAATTCTGATTTTCGATTCAAAGCCATACTCAGAGAGCCTGGTTGACCTCTATCAGGAACGTTGCCGGCCCAACAGCGCGGCGACCTTGATGCGGACGGTTCGATCTGTCGAGCAGGGGATGGGGCGAAGCGTCCGGGGGGAGAAGGACTATTCGGTCATCATCGTCATCGGCGCGGATCTAGTGCGGCTTCTTCGCGACAAGACCTCACGCCGCTTCCTTTCATCCCAGATGTCGACGCAGATTGAGATCGGTCTGGAGATCACTGACATGGCGAGGCAGGAAATCGAGGAGGGAAAACAGCCGACAGAGGCCTTCCTGGGGCTCGCGAGCCAATGCCTGAGTCGCGATGAGGATTGGAAGGCGTTTTACGTCGAGAAAATGGATGACGTGAAACCGTCAGGAGCCGACCCGAAGGTCCTACAGATTTACGCTGCAGAGCTCGCGGCGGAGCAGGCCTACATCGGCGGAGACTATGCAGCCGCAGCTGGAACCTTGCAGGCATTGTTGGACGACGGCGTAGTCGATCGCGATGAGGCCGGTTGGTACCTGCAGGAGCAAGCGCGCTTTAACTGGGACCAAAACCGGGCGGAGTCGCAAAAGCAGCAGGTCGCGGCTCACAAGAAGAATCGCCAATTGCTCAAGCCGCCGACCGGAGTGACCGTGGCCAAGCTGACCATCGTCAGTCAGGGGCGGGCCGAACGAATTCGTGGCTGGATTACCAACCACACTAGCTACGCGGATCTGAACGTAAGCGTCACAGAGATTCTGGATCGACTGGTCTTTGGTACCAAAGCTGAGAAGTTCGAGGATGCACTGAACGAATTGAGCCGCGCCCTAGGCTTTGTCGGCGAGCGACCGGACGCTGAGTGGAAGGAAGGGCCAGACAACCTCTGGGCCCTGGATGATGCCCAGTACATGCTGTTCGAGTGCAAGAGCGAGGTGGACGTCACGCGAGCCGAGATCAACAAGCGAGAGGCTGAGCAGATGAACCGGTCCAGCGCCTGGTTCGACAAGCATTACTCGGGGATGAAGGTGAAGCGTCTGATCATCCATCCCGCAGGTAAGGTCGAGAGTGCCGCAGCGTTCACCCACGACGTGGAAGGTATACGGGAGGCGGACCTGAAGCGCTTGGTCAAGGCTGTTCGTGGGTTCTTCAAAGGGTTTGAAGCGCAGAACCTTAACGATCTGTCGGAGATGCATATTCAAAAGCTTCTGAATGCGCACGAAATCTCAGTTGCGGACCTGGTGGACAAATATTCGCGTCGGTTGAAGGATGTGAAGTAGAGGCATCTTCCGGAGGGGTATTTACGGATCGCGCTTGGTAGTTCTGCGGCATCAGGAAGTTGAACCCCCAGAACTTGGCCTGATACCAAGGTCGGCTCTTGGCGCATTGCAGCCGTTCGAGGTGTCTGATGTCGCTGATGGTCTTCACATAAAGAGAAGTGATTTAAAGCGGAGGGCGAGGGCGACCTCGCCCTCACCCCCGCAACAAACCACCCCGCCAGCCTTGCCTTCAATGACCCCCACGGTGCATGAGGAACCCCTGAAACGGCGAGGCCTGCTTCGCCGTCCCGCACTAACCGGCCTTCCGGCGACGGAGGGAGGATAAGAGACATGACCGAAGCTGCTTCGAAAGTGATCAAGGGTCGCACCGGCGACTGGGAAATCGTGCTGGGCCTCGAGGTCCACGCCCAGGTGGCCAGCAAGTCCAAGCTGTTCTCGGGCGCGGCCGTCGGCTTCGGCGCCGGTCCCAACGAGCAGGTCAGCCTCGTCGACGCGGCCATGCCGGGCATGCTGCCGGTGCTGAACGGCTTCTGCGTCGAGCAGGCGGTGAAGACGGGCCTGGGCCTGAAGGCGCAGATCAACCTGAAGAGCCGCTTCGACCGCAAGAACTACTTCTATCCCGACCTGCCGCAGGGCTATCAGATCAGCCAGTTCGACCAGCCGATCGTCGGCGAGGGCGTGGTGGTGGTCGAGCGCGACGACGGCACGACCTTCGACGTGCGCATCGAGCGCCTGCACCTGGAGCAGGACGCCGGCAAGTCGCTGCACGACCAGGATCCGAACGCCACCTATGTGGACCTGAACCGCGCGGGCACGGCGCTGATGGAGATCGTCTCCAAGCCCGACATGCGCACCTCGGAAGAGGCGGCCGCCTACGTCAAGAAGCTGCGCACGATCCTGGTCTATCTGGGCACCTGCGACGGCGACATGGAGAAGGGCAACCTGCGCGCCGACGTCAACGTCTCGGTCTGCCGTCCCGGCGACTACGAGAAGTTCCGCGAGACCGGCAGCTTCAAGCACCTGGGCACGCGCTGCGAGATCAAGAACGTCAACTCCTACCGCTACATCCAGCAGGCCATCGAGTACGAGGCCCGTCGCCAGATCGAGATCCTGGAAGACGGCGGCGTGATCGACCAGGAAACCCGCCTGTTCGACCCGACCAAGGGCGAGACCCGCTCGATGCGTTCGAAGGAAGAGGCGCACGACTATCGCTACTTCCCCGATCCGGACCTGCTGCCGCTGGTGCTGGACCCGGCCTGGGTGAAGTCGATCGAAGAGACCCTGCCGGAACTGCCGGACGCCAAGAAGGCCCGCCTGCAGAGCCAGTACGGCCTGTCGGCCTACGACGCTGGCGTGCTGATCATCGAGAGCGACCGCGCCGACTACTTCGAAGCCGCCGCCCAAATTCTTTTTGAAAAAACAGGGGGCCGCGACGCCAAGCTGGTGTCGAACTGGGTGACCAACGAGCTCCTGTCGAAGCTGTCGTCGGGCGGCCACGAGATCGCCAATTCGCCGCTGCCGTCGTCGGACATCGCCCAGCTGGTCGAGCTGATCGAGAACGGCACGATCTCGTCGAAGATCGCCAAGGAGGTCTTCGAGCACATGTGGGCCGGCGAGGGCCGTCCTGCCGAAATCGTCGAGAAGCGCGGCCTCGTGCAGATCAACGACACCGGCGCCATCGAGGCGGCGATCGACGAGCTGATCGGCGCCAACCCGGACAAGGCCGCGGCGGTGAAGGAAAAGCCCCAGGCCATCGGCTGGTTCGTCGGCCAGGTGATGAAGGCCACCGGCGGCAAAGCCAATCCGGGCACGGTCAACGACCTGCTGAAGGCCAAGCTGGGTCTCTGATCGAGGCCCATTACTCCCCCGTGAAACGGGGGAGGGGGACCACGCAGTGGTGGAGGGGGCGAGACTGGGCGCTGTGCCGGCCGTCGCCCCCTCCGTCACGGCGCGTATCCGCACCGCGCCACCTCCCCCGCACGCTTCGCTACGGGGGAGGAGTTTGGTGAACAATGAAAGGGCCCGTCGCGAGAGCGGCGGGCCCTTCTCTTTTGGGGGACTCGAACAGACGCGCCCTATTGAGGCGTGGACGGGTCCTGCGGCGTCGCGGACGAGGAGGCGGCCGCGTCGTCGGCCGACTTCTTGTGCTTCTTGGCCTTCTTGGCGGGCTTGGCCGCGTCCTCGGCCGCCGGGGCGGTGGTGGTCGAGGTGTCGCCCGGCGCGGTGGCCGAAGTGGGCGAAGCCGCGCCCGTGGCGCTCTCGGCCTGCGGCGTCGTGCTGTCGGTGGAGGGGGCGGTGGTCGAGGCCGACGGATCGGTGGTGGTCGTGGTCGACGAGCCCCAGCTGCCGGCGCCGGTCGAGGGCGGGGTCTGGGACGACGGATCGGCGGGGGTCTGCTGGGCGAGGGCCGATCCGGCGTAACCGGCGGCGGCGAGGGCGAGGACGGCGGCGGTAATGCGCAAGCTCTTCATCGGTAAGCGCCTTCGTGGCTGCGGCGTCGGACTGTGACGCGGAGCGAACGCTGGGGGCGGCTTGCGGCCGAAATGACCCCGCAATCGGGCTTTGCGGCCGCATGCATGACGCGCGCGCGGCGAGCATGGCGCAAAAACGGCGCCCCAGGTGAGTTCCCGGGGCGCCGCAAGAGATCTCAGATACCGTTCAGTGAACAGCGATCTAGTTGTTGATGATCTCGAAGATCAGGCCGGTGGCGATGGCCGCCAGCACGTAGTCGTTGCCGGTGCGGTACCAGTAGTAGCCGCGCGGCGGGTGACGCAGGTGATAGCGGCCGTAGTCGTGAACCACATAGCCGCCGCCGCGATAGTAGGGCGGCAGGTAGCCGCCGCGACGCCAGGCGCTGTAGCCAGGGCGATAGTCCTGACGGCCGTAGTAGTGGGCCGGCGGGGCGCCGTAGTACCAGCGGTTCTGGTAGTAGTAGCCGTTGTAGCGACGGTCGTCCCAGCCGCGGTTGTCGCGACGGTCGTCACGGCGATCCCAGCGGCTGTCGCGGCGGTCGTCACGCCTATCGTCGCGGCGATCCCAGCGGCCATCCCTACGATCGTCCCGACGATCGTCGCGGCGGTCGCCGCGGTCGTCATTACGGTCCCAGCCGCCGCGGCCCTGCGCCGAGGCGTCGGTGGCCATGGCGGCCATCGGGCCGGCGACCGAGGCCACGGCGGCGATGGTGAGCAACAGACGTTTCATGTGGACGTCTCCTTGTGGTCAGCGGTCGCCTTCCGGCGGCCAAGTCCCTCGACCTTGATGACCACGATGAGCTCCGCCGTCTGAACCCTCGCTGAACGGTCATGTCAGGATGCGTCTTGGCGTCGCGCGCCCGCATGGCCATGTTGGCGCGCAAGAACAGAGGTTCTCGGGAGACGCGCATGACCAGCCCCATCGAGCTGCACTATTGGCCCACGCCGAACGGCTGGAAGATCTCGATCGCCCTGGAGGAGATGGGGCTGCCCTACGAGATGATCCCGGTGAACATCGGCACGGGCGAGCAGTTCAAGCCGGAGTTCCTGGCTATCAGCCCCAACAACCGCATGCCGGCCATCGTCGATCCGCAGGGACCCGACGGCCAGCCGCTCTCGATCTTCGAGTCCGGCGCGATCCTGCAGTACCTGGGCCGCAAGACCGGCCAGTTCTATGGCGACAGCGAGCGCGACCGGGTCGGCATCGACCAGTGGGTGATGTGGCAGATGGGCGGGCTTGGCCCGATGGCCGGCCAGACCCACCATTTCCGCCAGTACGCCCCCGCCATCATCGCCGACCAGAGGCAGCTGGCCTATGGCGCGATCCGCTACACCAACGAGACCCACCGCCTGTACGGCGTGCTCAACAAGCAGCTGGCGGGGAAGGATTTCGTCTGCGGCCAATTGTCCATCGCCGACTTCGCGATCTGGCCATGGGTCGTGCCGTGGAAAAATCAGGGCATCCAGATCGAGGAATTTCCGGATTTGAAGGCCTGGTTCGACCGGGTCGGCGAGCGCGACGCCGTCCAGCGCGGCTTCAAGCTGGGGGCGGAGCTTCGCGCCGGAGGCCTGCAAGCGTCTGGAAAAGCTGCGGAACAGGCCCGCAGTGTTCTGTTTGGCCAGCGGGCTCGTTAACCAACCATATACCGGGGTTTATCAGGCGTAACTTCAATGAACGAGGCGTGTATTCGCGCCTCGATTCATGATCTCTGCGCGCTTAACTATATGTTCAGCGAGCGAGGTTTTCTCTGTGTTCATGGCCGAGCTGAACCACTGGGGTGAGCTCGGGAGGACTGGGGAATTGAAGTCATGATGATGAGCATCGAACCGCCCGCCGCCGTGATGGGCCTGCCGCTGCCGAGCGCCGAGTCGACCGGCGACGAACTGTTCCGCATGGGCATGCTGTATTCGACCGGCCAGGGCGGCGCCCCGCTGGACTACGTCTCGGCGCATATGCTGTTCAACCTGGCCGCCATGCGCGGTTCGGTCGAGGCCAAGGTCTATCGCAAGGAACTGTCGCAAGAGATGGCCAGCGAAGACGTCGCCGAAGCCCAACGCCAGGCGCGCGAATGGCTGGCTCACGGCTGAACCACGGTTCAGCCGTTCTACCTCTCGGGCCGGACGCCTCTGGATCCGGCCGTGATTTTCTAGACTAGTTGCTTAAGCCGTTGATGGCGTAGCTGAAGCTGATCGGCAGCAGGTCGCGCAGATACTGCTGCATGAAGAGACCCGCCTCGGACGCACCGCTCCGGGGCACATAGACGATGTCGAAGCGGCGAAGAGGCACCAGGTCCACGCCGCGCGGATCGGTCAGACCCTGCAACAGGTTGGCGGTGCGCATCATGGCCCGGCCGTCGGGGCCCCGACGGATGATGATCACCTGGCTGCGCTTGGACGAGCTCTTGAAGCCGCCGGCCTGGATGACGGCCCGCAGGGCGTCGCCGTCGCCGGTCATGTCGTAGACGCCGGGATTGCCGACCTCGCCGCCGACGAACACCTTGAGCGGCGCCGTGCTCTTGACCGAGACCTGCACCTGCGGACGCAGCAGCTGGCGGCCATAGGCCTGGGTCAGCGAGGTTTCCAGTTCCTCGATCGTGCGGTCGGCGGCCATGACCGGACCGACCAGCGGCAAAGCGACGCGGCCGTCCGGCTGAATCACGGCCGACTTATTAAGTTCCGTGGCCGAAGGTACGCTCACCTCGATCTCGTCGCCCGGATAGAACCGGTAGGCGGGCTCGGCCTCGCTCCAGTCGGCGTAACCGATATTGGGAAACTGGCCGGTGGGCCGCGCGGCGGGCGTGATCGGCTCGCCGTCGATATGGCCGCAAGCCGATAGGCCGCCGCTCGCGAGCGTCAGGGCCAAGGCGGTGGAGAGAGCGATGCGCCGATCCATGCGACGGTTCTTACCAAACATAGGTAACCAAACCTTAAGCCCGGAAGCCCCAGGGTTCGATTGAAGAGTGGACCCATTGGATTCGCATGTCGACGAGCGCCTGGACCAGCGTGCCGCACGACCCGCCGTCGCGACGCGACTGGGCGGCCCGGGCCCGCTATGCGCCGACGGACTTCATCACGCTGCTATGGCGTGAGCGCTGGCTCATGCTCGGCGTGTTCCTGGTGATCCTGTTCCTGGGGGCGGCCTTCGCCTTCACCCTGAAGAAGACCTACACGGCCAGCTCCAGCCTGTTCGTGCGCCTGGGCCAGGAATACGTCTACGAGCCGCGCGCCGGCGACGCCGCCCGCGGCGCGGTGCCCGACGTCGACCAGGTGATCCAGTCGGAAAGCGAGATCCTGGGCAGCGGCGAGCTGCGCGAGCGGGTGATCCGCAAGCTGGGCTTCGCCACCGTGTTCCCGGACGCCGCCGGCAAGTTCGCCGCGGCCAATCCCGAGCAGAAGCGCAAGATGATCGCCCAGGGGCGCGACAGCGTCGGCCGCAGCCTGAAGATCGAGACCGCGCCCGACAACTCGATCATCCGGCTGGCCTACCAGCACCAGGATCCCGAGACGGCGGAGAAGGTGCTCAACACCCTGCTCGAAGAGTACCTGATCTATCGTCGCAGCCTGCTGATCAACGATGACGACAAGGTGCTGTCGCGCCAGCGCGACAGCTTCCAGCAGCGCCTGGCCGAGACCGACACCGCCTACCAGGCTTTCCTGCAAAGCAACGACATCGGCGACTTCACCGCCCAGAAGACGGCCCTGACCCAGCTCCAGGCCCAGGTCGAGGGCCAGAAGTATTCGATCGAGGCCCAACTCCAGGACCGCGAGGGCCGTCTGGCCTCGGTGCAGTCGGAACTGTCGCGCACGCCTTCGGAAGCCGTGCTCTATCGCGACCAGGACATGTCGGCCTCGACGAAGCTGGCCCAGCTGAAGCTCGATCGCGAGAACCTGCTGTCGCGCTACCTGCCGACCGCCCAGCCGGTGCGCGACATCGAAGCCCAGATCGCCCAGCTGGAGCAGGGCGTGGCCAGCGGCCGCACCAACGGTGAAGGCGCGCGCCGCAGCGGCCCCAACCCGATCTGGCAGACCCTGGCCTCGACCCGCAACGACTTGGCCGCCGAGGTCGCGGCCCTGAAGCAGTCGCAGGGCGCCTACGCCCTTCAGGCGCAGGAAGTGAACCAGCGCCTGCTGCGCTTGTCGCAGCTGGAGCCCGAGTTCAACCAGCTGACCCGCGACCGCGACGTGCTGTCGTCCAACGTCCGCGACTTCACGGTCAAGGAACAGCAGGACGAGGCTCAGCGGCAGATGTCGGCCGAGAGCAGCGACAACATCCGCATCGTCCAGCGCGCGGTGGCGCCGTCGGAGGGCAAGAGCCTGAAGAAGCCGGTGCTGGTGCTGGCCATCCTGTTCGCCGCCTTCACCGCCGCCTGCGCGGGCCTAGTGCGGATGCTGCTGCGGCCGGGTCTTCAGACCCCGGCCTCCGCCTCGCGCACCCTGGGCCTGCCGGTGCTGGCCACGGCCGGCGTCAAGCGAGCGGCCTAGACGTTCGTTCCGGCATGGGCGATTTGGTCGCCTTTCGCGCGAACATGGTTAGGCATTAGTTTCTACGGTCTTCAACGCGCGGCGATTCGGACGAATGGTGGATTTGAACGTCGAGATGGCTGAACTGTGGGGGTCGCTCGGCGCCCCCGCGGCCGGCCGTGCGCACGTCGTCCAGTTCGTCTCGGCCCGGCGGGGGGAGGGGACCTCGACGGCCGCCCGCGAGTTCGCCCGCTTCGCCGCCAAGCGCGCCGGCCGGCGCACCTGGCTGATCGACCTGGATCTGGCCACCTCGCCGCAATACCAGGCCATCGCCGCCGATCCGGAGCGCTACGGCCCGCTGGGCTCTGGCGCGGCCGCCAGCCCCGACGGCTCGATGTTCTTCACCGTCCAGCCGCCGGCGCCGAAGCCGGACGGCGGGGTGTGGCCCGACGCCAAGTACGTGGCCGCCCACAGCGTCGGCGGGCCGCGCTTCTGGGTGACCCGCTTCAAGCGCGAGGCCTTGCGCGGCCGCCAGAAGGCCCACATCCTGCCCGGCGTCGAATATTGGGCGTCCCTGCGCCGGCATGCAGAGATCATCGTCGTCGACTGCCCGTCGGCCGATCGCTCGCAGGCCGCCCTGACCATCGCCCAGCACATGGACCAGACCGTTCTGGTGGTCAGCGCCCAGGAGGCCGACGTGCGGCCGCCGGGCCTGCTGCGCGACGCCCTGGCCTCGGCGGGTGGCCGCTGCGCCGGGGTGTTCTTCAACCAGGCCTCGGTGACGCCGCCGAGCTTCCTGCGGGCCATCCTGCCGTGACTTCGTCCTACGGCGGGCCGGTCAGCGTCGCGCCGCCGAGGCTCCTCTTTCCCCAGATCGCCATCTTCGTCGGCTCGGTGCTGCTGCTGCTGCTGTTCAGCGGCGGCTGGGAGCTGCCGCTGGTGGGCGAGAACGCCGACGAGGCCGGTTCGGCCATCCTGCGCGTGGCCTATCTGCCGGCCTATGCCGCGGGCTTCGCCCTGATCGCCCTGGACCCGCGCAACAGCCTGCGCGTCTCCGTGCGCCAGCCGTTCCTGTTCGCCCTGATCGGCATCGTCTGCCTGTCGGTGCTGTGGTCGATCGCGCCGGACGTCACCACCCGCCGGGCCTTCGCCGTGACCTGCACCACCCTGTGCGGCGTCGCCCTGGCCGGGCGCTTCCGCTGGCGGGAGTTGGCCGAGGTGATGGCGGCGACCTTCGCGGTGCTGATCGTGGCCTCCTACGTGGTCTGCATCGCCGTGCCGCGCATCGGGGTGATGACCGAGCTCTTCCCCGGCGCCTGGCGCGGCCTGTGGCGCGAGAAGAACGGCCTGGGCGGCATGATGGCCTTCGGCTTCTGCATCCTCTCGGCGGCGGCCCTGCTGAACCCGCCGCGGGCCAAGCTGTGGTGGGGTTTCGCGGGCCTGGCCGTGGGTCTGGTGCTGATGTCGACCTCGAAGACCTCGCTGGTGTCGCTGATGCTGGGCGTGGCGGCCCTGGGCTTCGTGCTGATCGCCCGGCGCGGGCCGGCGGCTGGGGCGGCGGCGACCTGGACGGCGGTGACCGGCGTCGTGCTGCTGGCGGCCTTCCTGCTGCTGGCCTCGGACGTCTTCTTCGCCATCCTGGGCAAGGACGCCACCCTGACCGGCCGCACCAAGATCTGGAGCGCGGCCATGGTCGAGATCCAGGACCGGCCCTGGCTGGGCTACGGCTATCACGCCGTCTGGGGCGACAAGAGCGGCTGGGGGCCGTTCGCCTGGATCAGCAAGAACGCCGGCTTCCAGGCTCAGCACGCGCATAATTCCTGGCTGGAGCAGTGGCTGGGCATGGGCCTGTTCGGCCTGGCCGCCTGGGGGCTGTTCTACATCCAGACCATGGCCCTGGCCCTGCTGGCCGTGTTCCGCGACCGGGGCGCCTTGCTCGCCTTCCCGTTCCTCGTCGTCTACAGCTTGGTGGCCCTGACCGAGAGCATCGCGGTGGCCTACAACGACTTCCGCTGGGTGCTGTTCGTGGCCCTGGCGGCCAAGCTGGCGTTTCCGGATCGGGAGCTGGAGCGGTAGGGGACGTTTCTCGCGGCCCCTCTCTCTAAGAGAGAGGGGATCGGTTGGCGGCGATGGCCCTAGATCCTCGACCACATCGCGGGCCGCTCCGGCGTCTTGCCCAGCCGGTCCAGGGTCGCCGAGCGCAGGGCGACAATCCCGCCTTCCAGCGCCCGCCAGGCCTTCATCCGTCCACTGACGACCACGCGCTCGTCCCAGGCCGAGGGGCCGGCGGCGACCACGTCGAGGCCGATCTGGCGATAGACGCCGCGCGCCGCCGCGATGGCCCAGGCCGAGCGGACGGGCAGGTCGCGCAGCCCCCAGCGGGCCGAAGCGTAGTAGGGCTCGGCGGCCTCGACCAAGCGGCGGGCGAGGGCGGCGACATCGGCGCGGCGGGCCGGGTCGGTCAGCTGCTCGACCGAAAGGTCCAGTTCCGCCAGCCAGGCGCGGGGCACGTAGACGCGGTCGTTGCGGGCGTCCTCGACGATGTCGCGGGCGATGTTGGTCAGCTGGAAGCCCAGGCCCAGGTCCTGGGCGCGGCGCAGCGTGGGCAGGTCCTCGGCGGGCACGCCCATGACGATGGCCATCATCGCGCCGACCACGCCGGCCACGCCCCAGCAATAGGCCAGCAGGTCTTCCAGCGTCTCATAGCTGCGGCCCTCGACGTCCATGGCGAAGCCGTCGATCAGGTCCAGCGCGTAGCGTTCGGGGATGCCCCGGCCCAGGGCCACGGCCTGGAAGGCGGCGAAGACGGGATCGGTCGGGGTTTCACCCGCAAGGGCGCTGCGGGTCTGGGCGTAGAGGGCCTCCAGTCGCGCCGGGGCGTCGGCCACCGGGCTCATGCCGTGGCCCAGGGTCTGGCCGTCGATCACGTCGTCGCAGTGGCGGCACCAGGCGTAGAGCATCTCGGCGTCGGCGCGCGTCTCGGCGTCGAACAGCGCCGCGGCGGCCGCGAAGCTCTTGGACCCCTTCTGGATCGCTTCCCGGCTTTGCGCCTCGATGTCCTGGGCTTCGAGCGCGCTCATTCGGCGGCCGGGGCCAGGGTGGCGAAGTCGTCGATCATCAGGCCGGCCGTGGCCTTGGCGCTGCCGACCACGCCCGGGATGCCCGCGCCCGGATGGGTGCCGGCGCCGACGAAATAGAGGTTGGGGATCACGTCGTCGCGGTTGTGGGTGCGGAAGAAGGCGCTCTGGGTCAGGATCGGCTCCAGCGAGAAGGCCGCGCCCTTCCAGGCGTTGAGGTCCTTCACGAAATCGTCCGGCGTTATGAAGCGGCTGGTCACCAGATCCGCCGAAAGCCCCGGAATGTAGTGCTTTTCCAGATAGGCCAGGATGCGGTCGCGGTACTTCGGCGCCTCCACCGACCAGTCGATGTCGGCGGTCTGCAGGTTGGGCACCGGCGAGAGGGCGTAGAAGGTCGAGCAGCCCTCCGGGGCCATGGCCGGGTCGCTGGCGGTCGGGTGGTGCAGGTAGAGCGAGAAGTCCTCGGCCAGGGCGTTCTTGCCGTAGATCTCGCCGATCAGCTCGCGATAGCGGTTGCCGAAGCAGATGGTGTGGTGACGGATCTCGGGGTGCTGGGTCTTGAGGCCGAAATAGACCACGAACAGCGACGGGCTCCAGCGCTTGGCTTCCAGCGCCTTGCCGACCTTCTTGCCGCGCGGGTCCTCGCGCAGCAGGTGGCGATAGGTGTGCATGACGTCGGCGTTGGAGGCGACCGTGTCGAAGGCCTCGAAGCCTTCCTTGGTGATCACGCCGGTCACTCGGCCGTCACGGACAGCGATGCGTTCGACCGGCCGCGACAGGTGCAGCTTGCCGCCCAGGTCCTGGAACAGCTGGGCCAGGCCCCGCACCAGGGCGTGGGTGCCGCCGCGCGGGAACCAGACCCCGCCGCGCCGCTCGAGCGCGTGGATCAGGGCGTAGATCGACGAGGTGGCGAAGGGGCTGCCGCCGACCAGCAGGCTGTGGAACGACAGGGCCTGGCGGACGTGCTCGTCCTTCACGAAGCCGGCGACCTTGTCATAGACGCTGCGCCAGGCCTGCAGCTTCATCAGCGAGGGGGCGGCGGCGATCATGCTGCCGAAGTCGAGAAAGGGCACAGCGCCCAGCTCGACATAGCCCTTCTGGTACAGCTCTTCGGAATAGTCGTGAAAGCGGCGGTAGCCCTCGACGTCGGCCGGGTTGCGGGCGGCGATCTGGCGGTCGAGGCCTTCCTGGTCGTTGACGTAGTCGAAGACGTCGCCGTCTTCCCACAGCAGGCGGTAGAACGGATCCACCGGCAGCAGCTCGACATAGTCCTCGATGCGCTTGCCGGAGAGCTCGAACAGCTCCTTGAGGCAATCGGGGTCGGTGACGACCGTGGGGCCGGCGTCGAAGGTGAAGCCGTCCTGCTCCCAGACATAGGCCCGGCCGCCCGGCTTCTCGCGGCCCTCGAACAGGGTGACGTCGAAGCCCTGTGACTGGAGTCGAACCGCCAGGGAGAGGCCGCCGAAGCCGGCGCCGATCACGGCCGCCTTCGGACGGGGCGGGAGCGAGGCGTGGGCGTTCATGCGTCTTGTCCTCCGAACACGGAACTTTCGCGGATGCACTTCATGGCGGCCGGGATCGGCACCGGCGGCTTGCCGATCAGGATCCGCGCCTGATCGCGCCAAGTCAGTCTCGCGGCATAGAAGCGCTGAATCAGCGGCGCCGATAGCCGGTAGAAGCGCTCCAGCACCCGATAGCGCTCTTCCGGCGCGCAGGCGCGGAACAGCATGCGGTTCAAAAGGCGCAGGAACCGGCGCTTGCGCCACACGGCCTTGGACTGGCTTTCGACGCAGGCGCGCACCGTGGCGCTGGTGATGCGGGGCAGGGCGGCGATCTTGTCGGCCAGGCGCGCGGCGTCGGGCAGGGAGTAGCCGGTGGTCGGCTGGAAGAGGGCGGCGCGCAGGCCGACCTCGGCCACCTGCGGCCGGGCTTCCGCCCAATAGGCGTCGATGTCGCCGCCCAGGGCGATGGGCAGCACGCCGTGCTCCTCGCGCTCGACCGCCTCGATGCTCCAGCCCTGGCCCTTGGCGTAGTCAGCGATGGCCTCGGAGAGGGCGATGCGGTCCAGGGTCGGGCCGTCGCTATAGCGGGTGTCCTCGACCAGCAGGCGGCGGGCGTCGAGCGGCAGGACGTAGACGAAGCGGTAGCCGTCGGTCTGCGGCACCGTGGCGTCCATGATGATCGGGGCCGTCAGGCCGTGGGGCGCGGCCAGGCGCAGGTCCTGGCCGACGAACTTCTGCCAGCCCAGGGCCAGGCGCTTGCTGCGCCGCGCGCCGCGGCCGTCGATCACCGCGCCTGCGACGATGCGGCGGCCGTCGGCCAGCGTGACTTGATGCGGATTGACGTCGACGACCGAGATGTTGGTCCAGGCGTCGGGGCCGAGGGCGCGCGTGACCACCTCGTGCAGGCGCCTGGAGGTGATGGCCAGATAGGGCGTGGACAGGCGGCGGCTGTGGGCGGGAAAGCGCACCTCATAGCCGGTCCAGCGATGGGCGATCAGCGGCCGCAGCCAGCCGCCGATGGCGGCGTCGACGTCGGTCTCGAAGTGGCACCAGGTGTGCTGGCCGCCGATGGTCGCGCCGCGCTCCAGCAACAGCACGCGCAGGCCCGGCCGCAGCGCCTTGAGGCGCAGGGCGATCAGGCTGTTGGCCAGTCCGCCGCCCACCAGGACGACGTCGGCGCGCAACGCGGCGGACGGAGATTCCATCCCCTCGGCTCTAGCACGAAAGAATGACGTCCACGCCAGAGCGTTCGCATGAACTTGGCGCGGGTTCACCGGTTGCACCTGGGCGGGCGAGGGGATAGGGGAGCGCGCACAGGAGCGCCCCCACATGACCCAAGCCGCCATCATCGACGGGAAGGCCTTCGCCGCCCGCCTGCGCGAGACCATCGCCGCCGAGGTCGCCGGCCTGAAGGCCGAGCATGGCCTGACCCCCGGCCTGGCCGTGGTGCTGGTGGGCGAGGATCCGGCCAGCCAGGTCTATGTACGCAGCAAGGGCGAGCAGACCCTGGAAGCGGGCATGCATTCGGAAACCCACCGCCTGCCGGCCGAGACCTCGCAGGCCGAGCTGTTGGCCCTGGTCGAGCGCCTGAACTCCGATCCGGCCGTGCACGGCGTGCTGGTGCAGTTCCCGGTGCCCGACCATATCAGCCAGGCCGCCGTGGTCGCCGCCATCTCGCCCGACAAGGACGTCGACGGCCTGACCGTAGCCAACGCCGGCCGCCTGGCCAGCGGCCTGCCGGCCCTGACGCCCTGCACCCCGACCGGCTGCATGATGCTGCTGCGCGACCAGCTGGGTGACCTGTCGGGCAAGCGCGCCGTGGTCGTCGGCCGCTCTAACCTCATGGGCAAGCCGATGGCCCAGCTGCTGCTCGCCGCCGACTGCACCGTCACCATCGCCCACTCGCGCACCAAGGACCTGCCGGCCGTCGTCCGCGAAGCCGACATCGTCGTGGCCGCCGTCGGCCGTCCGCAGATGGTCAAGGCCGATTGGGTCAAGCCGGGCGCGGTGGTCATCGACGTCGGCATCAACCGCATCCCCAAGGACGACGGCAAGACCCGTCTGGTGGGCGACGTGGCTTTCGACGAGGTCAAGGAAGTGGCCTCGGCCATCACCCCGGTGCCGGGCGGCGTCGGTCCGATGACCATCGCCTGCCTGCTGGCTAATACGGTGCTGGCGGCCAAGCGGTTGAACGGGATCGGGGAATAGAGATTAGACCCTCTCCCTGTGGGAGAGGTGTCGGCGAAGCCGACGGAGAGGGAAGGGGCTGAGGACTGTCAGCTTCGCGGAAGCTGAAAACGGCCCCCCTCCGGCGCTTCGCGCCACCTCCCCCAGAGGGGGAGGATCTTCCTCAATCGGCCCGCCGATAGACGATCAGCGACGACTTGCTGAGCTTCACGGTCGTCACCGGCCGGTAGTGGCTGGCCAGTTCTGCATCGACGATGCGGACGACGGCGAAGTTGAAATCCTTGGCGCGGGGCGTGCGGTCGACGATGACGCCGGGGCGGGTGGCCAGGATGCGGCGCACCTCGGTCTCCTGGTCCATGCCGACGGCGCCGTGCTCGCGCAGCAGGTTCAGGTGGCCGGCGAACGGCCAGCGCGAGGGCAGGGGCGCGCCGGTCAGGTGATAGAGGATGCTGTCGCCGTTCCAGACCCAGAGGCCTTGCGACAGGCCCGGCCGGATGGCGGCCAGCAACTGCCCCATCTCGTGCGCGTCGCCGCGCTTGGCCTTGCCCTTCACGAAGGCGACGCCGTCGGCCGTGACGCCCAGGGCGATGACGGCCGAGGCGATCACGATGCCCAGCCGGCGCTGACGGGGCGCGAACAGCGGGGCCATGGCCAGGGCCAGCGGCGCCAGCAGCGGCAGGGCGTAGTGGTCGAAATAGGTGCCGAAGATCAGGTAGCCGCCCAGCGCCGCCGCCAGCCAGCCGATCGCGAAGCCGAACGCCGTCCGGCCGCCGGGGCGGGTGCGCCAGCCGCCGATCCAGGCGGCCAGACCGACCGCGATGAGCGGCGGGGCCAGCAGGCGGGCGGCCTTCAGCAGGCGAGGGGCCAGTTCGGCGTCGCTGGCCTCGGCCCGCGCGCCGATCGACAGGAAGTTGGCGTAGACGAAGGCCTGGGCCTCGCCCCGCCAGGCGTAGAAGGCCAGGGCCAGCAGGGTCGGCGCCAGGGCCAGGCCGATCCAGAGGGCGGCGTCGGCCGCCAGGCGCGTCCAGGACCGCGAGGCCCGCCACGAGACGCCCAGCAGCAGCACGCCAAAGGCGAAGCCCTCGAACACCACGGTGTATTTCAGCTGCAGGCCAAGGCCGATCAGCAGCATGGCCAGGCAGCCGAGGCGGCGGATCCTGCGCGGGTCGGCGTTCAGCGCGCGATAGGCCGCCAGGGCCGCGCCTGCGACCAGCAGGTTGTAGAACACCGGCGCCTGGCCGCCCCAGCCGCCGGCCAGCGGCAGCATCAGGAGGTAGACCACGCCCGCCGCGGTCGCCGCGACGATCCCGGCCGCGGGAGCGGCGAGACGGGCGATCAGCAGGGCGGTTCCCGCCGCGAACAGGGTCGCGACCACTTGGTACTGCACGATCCCGTCGCCGCCGAGCAGGCGGATGGCGGCGTAGAGCGTGAACAGTCCGACCGGCTTGCGGTCCCAGATGTCCACATAGGGCAGGGCCCCGTGCAGCATGCGGTCGCCGACCAGCAGGTAGAAGTTCTCGTCGACATGGAGCAGCGGGTTGCCGAACTGCCAGGCGCGGATCGCGAAGGCGGCGGCGAGCAGCAGGCCGCCGGCCAGGATCCAGGCGCGGCGGTCGGGGGCGGGCGAAGCGGTCAGGCGCGGCTCTCCCCGGCCAGGGAGGAGGGGGCCTGGGTTTCGGACTCCGGGCTCTCGGGAACGTCGCGCCAGGTGACCCGGCGCGAGGCGTGATAATTCCACAGCGCGCCCAGCACCGCGCCGCCGGCCCCGGCCAGCGCCCAGGACGCGCCGATGGCGTTGAGGCCCGCGCCGGCCAGATCGTTGATCAGCGCGCCGCCGAGGCACGCGGCGTAGAAGCTGAGCAGGCCGCGCCACAGGGCCGCGCCCCGCAGACGCTTGTCGCGGAAGGTCAGGACGTTGTTGAGCCCGAAGTTCCAGGTCATGGCCGCCAGTATGGCCAGGGTCTGGCCGCTCCAGAAGGCCATGTCGGCGGCCTGCGTCGCGCCCAGCACGCCCAGGTGCACGACGAGGCCGCTGGCCCCGACCGCCAGGAACTGGAAGAGCCGCGCCGAAAGGACGCCGTTGGTGCGCTTCTCGGCCAGCAGGCCGATCAGGTCGAAGGCCACCCGCAGGTCGAGCTTGGACTCGCCGCCGGCGCGCGGCAGCAGGGCGGTGGGGATCTGGGCGACGGCGGGGCGGCGCGTGCCCGAGGCGACCACGTCGACCAGGATCTTGAAGCCGACGCCCGACAGGCGCGGGCGGACGGCCTCGTACCAGTCGCGGCTCATCAGGAAGCAGCCGCTCATCGGGTCGGCCAGGCGCAGGCCCAGCAGCAAGCCGGCCAGGTTGACGCCGCCCCGGCTGATGGCGTGGCGCACGCCCGACAGGCCAGACCCCGCGCCGTCGAGATAGCGGCTGGCCACGACGAGGTCTGGCTGCTGCGCGCTCATCCTGCGCAGCATGGCGCCGATCAGGCGCGGATCGTGCTGGCCGTCGCCGTCCATCACCGCCAGGGTCTGGCCGCGAGCGGCGTCCCAGCCGGCGATGGCGGCCGAGGCCAGGCCGCCGACGCCTTCGCGCTTGAGCAGGCGGATGGCGGGACGACGCATGGCCACGTCCAGCACGGCCCGGGCGGTGAGGTCGTCGGCGGAGTCGTCGACGACGATGATCTCATGGAAGACGTCGGCGAGGTCGGCGCTCAGCGCCTCGAGCACGCCGCCGATGGCCTCGTGTTCGTCGAGGGTGCAGATGACCACCGAGACCTGCGGCCGGTTCCAGTCGGCGGCCGCGGGCGAGGCGGCGCGACGCGCGGGACGGATGGTGGTGGTGTGCTGACCCATGGGAACGGCGCTCCGTTGGAAGGAGCGTCAGGTTCCCGGAGAACTCTGCCGGCAGTTTGTTGTGTTGGTATCGGACGTCAGTCGAGCTTGTTACAGCCTTGACGCAAATGGGGATTCTGGCCGGCGTTATCCGGCCAGATATTCCGCCACGCGGCCTTCCAGTTCGACCGCCAGGGCGCGGCCGACCGGGTGCTCGTCGGTCTTGATCTCGTCGCGCACGCAGGCCTTGATCGCGTCGATGTGAGCATCGACCAGGAACATCGGCGCCTGCAGGCGGGTGGCCGGATCGTCGATCAGCTTGCACAGCGAGGCCGCCAGGCGCGTGATCAGCGGGAATTCGTAGGTGGCGCCCAGGCCCTTGAGGTCGTGAGCGCGCAGATAGAGGGTCTCGACCGTCTGGGCGGTGAGGCCGTCGGCCCGGACGCCCTGGCGGGCGGCTTCGAGCTTGGTGATCTCGTCGTTGAGCCATTGGGCGAAATTGCCCGACAGGCTCTTCAAGGCCGCTTCGGCCTTGGCGATGGCGGCCATGTCGATACCGCCACGCCCGCCCACCTTGAGCTTGAGCATGTTCGGCACCTGGATAACCTCAGCGGGCTTATTCATCGGGTCGCCTCCCCGTCGGCGTTACTTCGGGAACGGTCACATGCCAGGCGTTAAGAATGAGTGAGATCGCGATTTCACCCACACGAAAGCTTACGCAGAGAACTGTTCGGTCAGCACACGCTCCTCGAGACTGCGGCCCGCGTCGAACAGCATCGACAGGGTCGAACCCCGGTCTTCGGAAATGTGCACCTCGACGACGTCGCGGACTTCATAGTTGTCGGCCACGGCGCTGACGGGCCTCTTATCGCATTCCAGGACCTCGAACGTCACCCTCGCGTTCTGCGGCAAAAGCGCGCCCCGCCACCGCCTGGGTCGAAAAGCGCTGATCGGGGTCAGGGCCAGCACCTGGGCGCCGATCGGGATGATCGGTCCGTGGGCCGACAGATTGTAGGCGGTGGAGCCGGCCGGGGTGGCCACCAGGGCCCCGTCACAGACCAGTTCGCCCATCCGCACCTTGCCATCGATCGAGATACGCAGCTTGGCGGTCTGGCGCGTCTGGCGCAGCAGCGAGACCTCGTTGATGGCGAGCGCCCGATGCTGGCGACGGCGAGAATCGATGGCGACCATGGCCAGCGGATGGATGACGGCGCGCTCGGCGGCGTTGATGCGCTCCAGCAGCCCGTCCTCGCTGTACTCGTTCATCAGGAAGCCGACCGAGCCGCGGTTCATGCCGTAGATCGGCTTCTGGCTTAGGATGGTCTCGTGCAGCATCTCCAGCATGAAGCCGTCGCCGCCCAGGGCCACGACGATCTGGGCGTCCTCGCCGGCGTCGCCATAGCGGGCGGTCAGGCGCTCGCGGGCCTCGATGGCTTCGGGGCGGTCGCTGGCCTGGAAGGTCAGGCGAGTCGAGTAAGGCTGGGCTTGGAACATGCCGGCCCAAGTGGCGGGATCGCCGGGTGCTTGTCAAACAACAGGCGGCGAAGCGTTCGTCAGGCGGCGCTGACGGCCTGGCGGAAGGCCATGGCGGCGATGTCCGGGCGGAACGGGCCGAAGGCGCCGCTGGCCTTGCGGGCGGCTTCCGCGCCGCCGCCGGGACGGCCGCCGTTCAGCTGGCGCACGTGCTCCAGGATGGTCGGGAAGACGCTGCGGTCGATGCCGACGGCCGAGCAGGCCAGGGCCAGCAGTTCGGGGCGATTGCTGTCGATAGCGCGGCGCACCTGGCGCACATCGAAGCGGCCCAGCCGGGCCATGGCGAAGACGAAGAGGGGCAGGCGGCCTTCGCGCAGCACCCGCAGCAGGTAGCCGGGGCGCAGCTGGCCGGCGGAGTCGAGCTTCTCGACCAGGGCCGCTTCCATCTCCTCGCGGTCGGCCTCGTCCTCGACGGACAGGGCGCCGACGGCGGTGGGTTGCAGGCCGAGGTGGGCGGCGTGGGTGGCCTCGTCGACGGCGGCGCGCAGCTTGACCGGGTCGAGCTCGAAACGCTCGGCCAGGGAGTCGCGCAGGGCGCGGCCGACCCACAGATAGAGCTGCTCGGCCAGCAGGGGCGACAGGCCCGGGTGGCGAACCAGGGGCGAGCGCAGGGCCACCACGTCCTTGGCGTGGCCGACCAGGCGACCCATGGCGTCCTGGCTGAGCTGGGCGGTGGTATTGCCGGCCAGGGCGGTCAGCACGGCAGGCTCGGCCTGCGAGAGGATGGCCTCGACCACCGGGGCGCGCAGGCCCGGGCGGCGGGCGACCTCGATCTGGTGCTCCAGCGTGGCCTGGACCAGCAGGCGGATCAGGTCGTGGTCCTGCAGCACGGGGCTGCGGGCGATGATCGGGCGGGCGATCTCGATCTCGTCGAGGGCCAGGATGTTGACCAGGGCCGACGGGGCCCAGGCCGCGTCAGCCAGGCGTTCGGCCAGGCGCTGGCGGATGTCGCGCTCGGCCTCGACCACCAGGGTCATGAAGATCGAATCGAGCAGGATCTGGATTTCGGGCGCGGCGGGCTTGCCCTGCGCTTCGCCGGTCTCGCAGAGATCGATCACCCCGGAGAGCAGCCGTTCGCGATCTTCCGGCTCGCGGCTGCGGGCCAGGGCTAGAAGTTCGGCGGTCTGTACGGCTTGGCTCACGACCCTCCTCGGGCGCCAAACGAGACTATGGGCACCTTGGTGTTTCCAGATGAAAACATGCTTAAACAGGTCAAGCCACGGAACCGAGAGAATAGCGGCGCTCTGTCGCAGGTGAAGCGGGCGTCTTGAAAGAGGAAACGCGTATGGGGCGAGCACTGATCCTGGCGCTGGACCAGGGCACCACGAGCACGCGGGCGATCCTGTTCGACAGCGAAGGGGCCGCCGTGGCCGAGGCCGGGCGTCCGCTGCGCCAGAGCTACCCCAAGGACGGCTGGGTCGAGCACGACGCCGACGAGATCGCCGCCGCCTGCGTCGCCGTGATCCGCGAGGCGGTCGAGAAGTCCGGCGCCGACCTCGACGCGGTCGTGGCGCTGGGAATCACCAACCAGCGCGAGACGGTGGTGGTCTGGGACAAGACCACCGGCCGGCCGATCCATCCGGCCATCGTCTGGCAGGATCGCCGCACCGCCGAGGCCTGCGAAAAGCTGCGCAAGGACGGCAAGGAGGCGGAGGTCACGGCGGTCACCGGCCTGCTGCTCGACCCCTATTTCTCGGCCACCAAGGTCGCCTGGCTGCTCGACAATGTGCCCGGGGCGCGGGCCAAGGCCGAGGCGGGCCAACTGCTGGCCGGCACCATGGATACGTGGGTCATCTGGAAGCTGACGGGCGGCGTTCGGCACGTCACCGACGCCACCAACGCCTCGCGCACCCTGCTGTTCGACATCCAGACCCAGGACTGGTCGCAGCCGATGCTCGACCTGTTCGGCGTGCCGCGCGCCTTGCTGCCGGAGGTGCTGGATTGCGCCGCCGACTTCGGCGAGGTCGGCGCCCAGGTGCTGGGCCGGCCGCTGCCGATCCGCGGCGTGGCCGGCGACCAGCAGGCGGCGCTGATGGGGCAGGGCTGTATCCGGCCCGGCGAGATGAAGGCCACCTACGGCACCGGCTGCTTCATGCTGATCAACACCGGGACGACGCGGCCGGTCTCTGCCTCGCGGCTGCTGACGACGGTGGCGGCGCGGGTGAACGGCCAGGCGACCTACGCCCTGGAAGGCTCGATCTTCGTGGCCGGCGCGGCGATCCAGTGGCTTGGCGAGGGGCTGGGGATCACCGGCGGTCCGCGCTCGGCCGAGGCCCTGGCCCGCTCGGCCAAGGCTGACCATGGTGTCGTTGTCGTGCCGGCCTTCACCGGCCTCGGCGCGCCCTGGTGGGACGCCAAGGCGCGGGGGGCGATCTTCGGCCTTACCCGCGACGCAGGGCTTCCCGAGATCGCTTCGGCGACCTACGACGCCTGCGCCCTGCAGAGCCGCGACCTGATCGAGGCCATGCGAGCCGATGCGCCCGACGCCTTCCTCGGCGAGGCCCAGCTGCGCATCGACGGCGGCATGTCCAAGAGCGCCTGGTTCAGCCAGCGCCTGGCCGACCTGACCGGCCTGCCGGTGGCGCGGGCCAGCTACCAGGAGACCACGGCCCTGGGCGCGGCCCTGTTCGCGGGGCTGGGGGCGGGGGTCTACGACTCGGTGGCGACGGCCGCCAACGCGCGCCCGGCGGCCGAGGACCTGAAGCCGGCCATGGCCGTCCATGCCCGCGAGGCGGCCTATGCCCGCTGGCTGGACTGCGTGCCGCGCGTGCGCTCCTGAGGGAGCGCCGCAAATCTCAAGACGTGTCGACAAGCGTCTCGCCAACCTGGGCGGGCATTGCTATGACATCGCTGTCAAAAGCAATAACCGCATAAGGGAGGCCTCACGCATGACCGCGACGCGCCGCACCGTCACGCTGGCTCTCGGAGCCGGCGCCGCACTCGCCGCCGGAGGCCTTTCCATGTCCGCTCAAGCCGCTGCCCGGACCGTGGGCGCCATCCGCCGCCTGTCGCCCGCGCTCGACGCCGTGGTCGCGCCCGACACGAAGATCGAGATCCTGGCCGACGGCTTCGTCTGGTCGGAGGGGCCGGTCTGGGTGAAGGACGGCCAGTACCTCGTCTTCTCCGACGTGCCGGCCAACATCATGTACCGCTGGAGCCGGAAGGACGGCAAAAGCGTCTTCCAGCAGCCGTCCGGCTATGACGGCCCGCCGACCAAGATCTTCCGCGAGCCGGGCTCGAACGGCATGGCGCTGGACGCCAAGGGCGACCTCCTCGTCTGCAATCACGGCTATCGGGCGATCACCAAGCTCGATCTGAAGACCAAGGCCAAGTCGGTCGTCGTCGACCGCTACCAGGGCAAGCGCTTCAACAGCCCCAACGACCTGGCCGTGGCCAAGTCGGGCGCGATCTACTTCACCGATCCGCCTTACGGCCTGGAAGGGCTCGACGCCTCGCCGGCCAAGGAACTGAGCTTCAACGGCGTCTATCTGTACCGCGCCGACGGCACGCTGGCGGTGGTCGACGACAAGCTGACCTTCCCCAACGGCGTGGCCCTGAGCCCCGACGAGAAGCGCCTCTATGTGGCGGTCTCCGATCCGGAAGGGCCGGTGATCATGGCCTACGACCTGGGCGCCGACGGCCTGCCGACCTCGCGCAAGGTGTTCTTCGACGCCGCGGCCCTGCACAAGGCCGGCGGTCCGGGCCTGCCCGACGGCATGTGCCTGGACACCGAGGGTCGCCTCTACGCGACGGGGCCGGGCGGGGTGCTGGTGATCACGCCGGCGGGCGAGCTGATCGGCATCATCGAGACCGGCGGCCCGATCGCCAACTGCGCCTTCGGCGAGGACGGCAAGACCCTGTTCCTGACCGCCGACAAGACCCTGGCGCGGGTGCGGCTGAAGACGACCGGCCTAGTCTGGTAGCGAAGAAGGGAAGGGCGAGGTGATGAACAAGCGCACGTTCCTGCAGGCCGGCCTCGCCGTCGGCGCCATGGCCGCCACGGCGCCGGCCGCCGCCCTGGCCCAGGCGAAGGCCGAGGGCCGCAAGCTGGGCTACGCGGTGCTGGGCCTGGGCTACTACGCCACCCAGATCATCATGCCGCGGTTCGCCGAGTGCGAGCATTCCAAGCTGGTCGCCCTGGTCAGCGGCTCGCCCGATAAGCTGGCCAAATACGGCGCCCAATACGGGATCGCCGAGGCCAACCGCTATTCCTACGAGACCTTCGATCGCATCGCCGACAATCCGGCGGTCGACATCGTCTATGTGATCACCCCCAACAGCCTGCACCGGCCCTTCACCGAGCGGGCGGCCAGGGCCGGCAAGCACGTGATGTGCGAAAAGCCGATGGCGACCTCGGCCGCCGACTGCGAGGCGATGATCGCCGCCTGCAAGGCCGCGAACCGCAAGCTGATGATCGGCTATCGCAGCCGTTTCGAGCCGCACAATCTGGACGCCATCGCCCTGTCGCGTGGCGGGGCGCTGGGCCCCGTGCGGACCATCGTCGCCGACCACGGCTGGACCGCCAGCGACCCGACCATGTGGCGGGTGAAGAAGGCGCTGTCGGGCGGCGGCAGCCTGATGGACATCGGCATCTACAGCCTCAACGCCGCCCGCTACCTGACCGGCGAGGAGCCGATCGCGGTCAACGCCATGGAGTCGACCGATCGCTCCAACCCGGTGTTCGCCGAGGTCGAGGACACCATCAACTTCCAGCTCCTGTTTCCATCGGGGGCGACGGCCAACTGCGTCTCGACCTACAGCGCCAACTGCAACCGCTATCGGGTGTCGGGGCCCAAGGGCTGGGTCGAGATCGATCCGGCCACCAGCTACGAGGGCCAGACCATGAGGGCCAATCTCGACGGCCAGGCCAGGCCCCGCACGCCGCCGACGGCAAGGAAGAGCCAGTTCGCCGGCCAACTCGACCACCTGTCGGAATGCATCCTCACCGGCCGCGACCCGATCGTGCCGGGAGAGGAGGGGCTGAAGGACCTGCGGATCATCGAGGCCATCTACAAGGCGGCTCGCGAAGGCCGGACGGTGAAGCTGTGATGCGCCGCCTGATCCTCGCCGCGACCATCGCGCTCGCCCTGCCGAGCCTGGCCTGCGCCCAGCAGCGCGTGGCCTTGTGGCCCAACGGCGCGCCGGGCTTCGAGGCCCGCAAGGCCATCCCCGAACAGGCGGCCGAATACTGGGCCAAGTCGATCAACGACCCGTCGGTGACGGCCTATCTGCCGCCGGCCGACAAGGCCACCGGCGCGGCGGTGATCGTGCTGCCGGGCGGCGGCCACAAGATGCTGGTCATCCACCCGGAAGGGACCGACGTCGCCAAGGTGCTGAACCCGATGGGCGTGGCGGTGTTCGTGCTGAAGTATCGCCTCAGCCAGGAGGAAGGCTCGCCCTACACGATCGACCACGCCCGCCAGGACGCGGTGCGGGCCGTGCGGCTGGTGCGCTCGCGCGCCGCCGAGTTCGGGGTGGATCCGAAGAAGATCGGCCTGATGGGCTTTTCCGGCGGCGGCGAGGTCGTGGACCTAGCCGTCTACGGTTCGACCGCCAAGGACCCGAAGGTCGATGCGGTGGACGCCGTCAGCGGTCGGCCCGACTTCCAGGTGCTGATCTATCCGGGGCCGACCGGCATTCCTGACAAGATCCCGGCCGATACGCCGCCCGCTTTCATCCTGGCGGCCGACGACGACGAGTGCTGTTCGGCCCCGCCGGTGGAGCTGTTGCAGAAGTTCCGCGCCGCGAAGGTTCCGGTCGAGTTCCACCTGTTCCAGAGCGGCGGCCACGCCTTCAACATGGGCTTCCGCACCGACAAGACGGCCATCAAGGTCTGGCCCGAGCGGCTGCGCGACTGGCTGAGCGACAACGGCTGGACGGTGCGACCTTAAGTTCCGGTCAATCCAAGGGTGTGAAGGTCGCCGCCGCCAGGGGAGGGCGTCTCGGGGACGGCTCGCTCCAGGTGCGGCGCGGATCGTACGCGCGGCGATTTCAGTATCTGGAGTGCGTGACGATGACCGTGACCTTGTCGGGCCGCCCGGTGCGGCGCCAGGAAGACCTTTCCGCGACGACGCAATTGATCCTTTCGCTCATTCCCTCGGGCGCGGCCTGGCTGGAGTGGGCGATCAGCCCCGGCGCGCGGAGGTTCGACTATGTGGACGAGAGCGGACTGATCGCGGATCTCCAGTCGGGTCTTCATGGCGTCGGTCAGATCGTGCTGCCTGGGCTCGGCCTGGCGGTCAGCCCGCTGAAGCTGATCCAGATCAGCGCCGCCGATCTGAAGGTCCTGATCGCCGCCGAACAGACCGGATCGGAACCCGACCTGGCCAAGGCGCGCAAGGTGCTGACGAAGGCCGGCCTGCTGACCCTGGCGGACTATTGGACGGGCCGGGCCCTGCTGTCCGAACTCGGCGTCGGCGACGCTTCGGTGTTCCAGTTCATGGACAGCCAGGGCCAGGCCGCGATCCTTGGACTGGTCGAGACGGTGCGGCGCGCTGGCCGGACCATCGCCCGGGAGGCGGCGCTGTTCGCCCTGGGCAAGGCCTGTTCGGCGGTGGAGTTCGCCGACCATGTCGAGATCTATGTCGGCCTGGTGGTGCGGGCAGGACAGACGGCATCGACCTCGGAAGCGCGCATCGCCCTGGTCGAGGATGCGTTGGCGACGCTGCGGCCCTGGCTGTTCGAGCGACTCGAAGGGCCGCTGATCGTCGGTCCGAAGGATCAGGTCACGGTCGCCCTGGCGCTTCGCAACTGGATCCTCTCGGGCAGGACCCTGGGCTTTGGCCGGTTATCCCTCGGGGCGCGTGAGATCGTCGCCTTCCAGGCGCAGGCGAACGCGGCCACGATCGTCGAGGCGGGGCGGGCCTTGACCAAAGCCGTGGCGGTCCTGCTGGACACCGTTCAGCTCCGCGGCGGCGTGGTGGAGCAGGACGGCGCCATGCGCTTCCGATTGCAGGATGACCGATACGTCGCGGAGGTCCGGCTCGACGCCGACGGGGCCCTGACCCTGGACCGCATCAGGGCCAAGGCCTAGTCGGCCGCGTCCACGTAAGCTCTCACCCGCGCGAACAGCTCCTCGAACATCGGCGTCGTCAGGCGTCCGGTGTTCGTGTTGAGCCGCGAGCAGTGATAGCTGTTGAAGATGCGGTAGGGGCCGGCCTGGAACTCCGAGCCGTGGCCGGGGATGCCGGCCGAGGCCTTCAGGCCCAGGGTCTTGAGCACATTGCGGCGAGAGACGTCGCCCAGGGTGACGATGGCCTTGAGGTTGGGGAACATGTCCAGCCGCGCCTTCAGGAAGGGGCGGCAGGTGTTCTCCTCGGAGGTCTCGGGCTTGTTGCCGGGCGGGGCGCAGCGGACGGCGTTGGTCACCGCGCAGCCGACCAGCTTCAGCGAGTCGTCGATGCGCGCCTCGAACTTGCCGGTGGCGAAGCCGTACTTGATCAGGGTGTCGTAGAGCAGGGTCCCGGCGTAGTCGCCGGTGAACGGACGGCCGGTGCGGTTGGCGCCCTTGCGGCCAGGGGCCAGGCCCACGACCAGCAGGCGCGCGTCCTTGTCGCCGAACGACGGGGCCGGGCCGTTGAAATAGTCCGGATAGAGCGCCTCGTTCTCGCGGCGATAGGCCACCAGGCGGGGGCACAGCGGGCAGTCGCGGGGCGGCTCGGCCGGGGAGGGGACGACCTCGCCGACGATGTTGGAGTGCTGCATGGGCTTTAAGTCTCAGTATTCGTCGTCGGCTTCGCGTTCGGCCGGGGTGCGGGCGTCGGCGGTGGTGTAGCGCTGTTGCGGCGCGCGTTGCGGGCGGCCGATGATGTTGCCCAGGTCGTTGAGGTCGACGAAGTTGTCGGCCTGGCGGCGCAGGTCGTCGCTGGTCATCGGCGGCTGGCTCTTCATCGTGGAGACCACGGTGACGCGGCGGCCCTTGCGCTGCACGGCCTCGACCAGGGCGCGGAAGTCGCCGTCGCCCGAGAACAGCACCAGGTGGTCGACCGTGTCGGCCATCTGCATCATGTCCACCGCGATCTCGATGTCCATGTCGCCGCGCCAGCGCTTGCGGCCCTGGCTGTCGGTGTATTCGCGGGCCGGCTTGGTCACCAGGGTGAAGCCGTTGTAGTCGAGCCAGTCGACCAGCGGCCGGATCGGCGAATAGTCGTCGTTCTCGGCGATGGCGGTGTAGTAGTAGGCCCGCACCAGCAGGCCGCGCTTCTTGAACTCGTCGAGGAGCTTGCGGTAGTCGATGTCGAAGCCCAGCGCCTTGGCGGCGGAATAGAGATTGGCCCCGTCGATGAACAGCGCCAACCGCTCGGTCGGATAGAAGGTCACGGGTAAATCCTTGAAATATCGGCTTGATCGAAATGGTCTGGACGCGGCCGTGGTCGTCGCCCTCGGCTGCAATCTGCCTGGAGCCTATACGAGTCGCGAGGCCTTGTTGGAAGCGGCGGTTTCGGCGCTGGCCGGCGAGGGCATGGCGGTGGTCGCCCGCTCGGGCTGGTGGACCTCGGCCGCCTGGCCCGATCCGACCGGGCCGGCCTATCTGAACGGCGTCGTACTGGTGGAGACGGACTTGGCGCCGGCCGAGGCGCTGGCGGCCCTGCATCGCATCGAAGCCGAGTTCGGTCGCGCCCGCGCCGAGCGCAACGCCGCCCGCACGCTGGACCTTGATTTGATCGCGCATGGCCGGACGGTGACCGACGGCAATCTCGTCCTGCCGCATCCGCGCGCCCATGAGCGGCTGTTCGTCATGGGGCCGCTGGCGGAGGTAGCGCCGGAGTGGGTCCATCCGGTGCTCGGGCGGACGGCGGCTGAGCTGGCGGTCGAGGCGAGCGTGGGGTCTGACGCTCGACCTGCCTAGTCGCACCTAACCCGTAAAATCCCCGCGAAAGCGGGGACCCAGGCTTTTTCTGCAACCCGCGGCGCTCGACGATAAAACACCTGGGTTCCCGCTTTCGCGGGGATTTTACGGGGAAGAGAGCGGTTCACCACGCGTACCCGTGCAGCCGGATCTCCCGCGCGAAGATCTTCTCGATCCGCACCGCCTGCCGCAGGCTGAGCACCTCGCGATACGAACGCCGATCCGGTCGCCAGCCGCTCTTGGCCTTCACCGGCAGGCGGCCCGCCCACGGCACGCCCAGTTTCTCGAACACGTCGCCCAGTTCGCGGTCGAGGTGCTCGTAGCGCAGCACCCGGTCGACCAGGGGCTTGCCGGACAGCCGGCTGGCGTAGAGCGGCAGGTTCAGGGCGTAGTCGCCGGCGGCCAAGTAACGGTCCAGGCAAAGCTCGCGATCGCCGCCGTGGGAGGCCGAGTTCCGCTTCATGAAGTAGTGCGACAGCGTCTTGTCCCACGGGTTCCGCTCTACGCAGAAGGTGAAGTAGTCGCGCCAGAGGTCGGGAACCTTAGCGGCGACCTGGGCCGCCGACATGTGGTTGGTGAAGCCTTCGGCGTTGCGCGGCTGGTGGCCGGGTTCGGGCGGATGGACGGGGGTGACGACGTCTTCCGGGCCGCACAGGCTCGACAGATAGGCCTCGATGCTGGTGCCGGCGGTCTTGCGGGTCTTGATGAAGACGAAGCGGTGGCGGTGCGAGATGATCATGGCGGCAGGGTCGGCGAACGCTGTTGCGGCCGATTTTCGGGATTCTGGACCTTGTCGCGGGCCTGTATCGAAGCGACTTCCCGATCGTGACCGTTGTTGCGGCTGGACTTTGCGCCGGGGAGGGGGCATACACGCCGCCTCGCGAAAGCTGGGTTACAGCCGAAGCGGCGTTGCGTGACGCCGCACGGAGCCCTATTTTGCAAGAGCCAACGCTCAGCCCGAGGAATTCATGGCCCGCGTCACCGTCGAAGATTGCGTCGAGAAGGTTCCGAACCGCTTCGCGCTCGTCCTGCTGTCGGCGCACCGCGCCCGCGGCATCTCGGCCGGTGCGGCCCTGATGGTCGATCGCGACAACGACAAGAACCCGGTCGTCGCCCTGCGCGAGATCGCTGACGACGTGATCGATCACGAGGGGCTCAAGGAGCACCTGATCACCACGCTGCAGCGCGTCGACGAGCACTCGGAAGCCGAGGAAGAGGCCGAAACCCTCGCCCTGCTGGCCGATCCGACCCACATGCAGATGAGCGAACTGGAACTCGTTCGCGCGCTGCAAAGCGACCGCGACGGCGGTCAGGAGGAGCGGTACTGAGCCCCGACGGCGCAGACCCTCTGATCATTGAAGCGGCGCCCGCCGCCGCTACGCCCGAACGCGCGCCCGATCCCGAATCGGGCGCGTCTTCGTCTGAAGCCCCGGCAAGCACGGAAACCGTCGCCGAGGTTCCGCCGGCTCCCAAGCCGCGCAAGTTTCTTCGCCAGTACGAGCTGATCGAGCGGGTCCACGCCTACGACCCGACGGCCGACGAGGCCCTGCTCAACCGCGCCTACGTCTTCGCCATGCGCATGCACGGCAGCCAGACGCGCGCCAGCGGCGATCCCTACTACGCCCACCCGATCGAGGTGGCGGGCATCCTCACCGAATACCGGCTCGACACCGCGACCATCGTCACGGCGCTGCTGCACGACGTGATCGAGGACACGCCGGTCACCAAGGAGGAGATCGGCAAGCTGTTCGGCGAGGAGATCGCCGAGCTGGTCGAGGGCGTCACCAAGCTTTCCAAGCTGGAACTCCAGGCCGAGCACACCCGCCAGGCCGAGAACCTGCGCAAGTTCATCCTGGCCATCTCCAAGGACGTCCGCGTCCTGCTGGTCAAGCTGGCCGACCGTCTGCACAACATGCGGACGCTGCATTTCATCAAGGCCCAGGCCAAGCGCGAGCGCATCGCCCGCGAGACGCGCGACATCTATGCGCCGCTGGCACGCAACATCGGCTGTCACCGCATCTGCACCGAGCTGGAGGAACTGTCCTTCCAGCACACCAACCCGGTCGCCCGCGACGCCATCGTCCGCCGGCTGGAAAAGCTGCGCGAAGAGCAGGGCGGGGCGGTCCAGCTGGTCAGCCAGGAGATCCAGGCCCGCCTGGAATCGGCCGGCTTGCCGGCCCGCGTCTTCGGTCGCGAAAAGGCGCCCTATTCGATCTGGCGCAAGCTGCAGCGCAAATCGATCGGCTTCTCGCAGATGTCGGACATCTACGCTTTCCGCGTGATCGTCGACAGCGAGGAGGACTGCTACCGCGCGCTCGGCGTCGTCCACCGCGCCTGGTCCAGCGTGCCCGACCGGTTCAAGGACTTCATCTCGACGCCCAAGCGCAACAACTACCGTTCGCTGCACACGACGGTGGTCGGCCCGCGGGGCATGCGCATCGAGATGCAGATCCGCACCGAGTCGATGGACAGGGTGAACGAAGAGGGCGTGGCCGCCCACTTCCGCTATAAGGACGCCTCGTACGGCCTCGACCTGGAAGGCATGGAAGCCGCCGGCGGCCGCGATCCGCTGGCCAACCTGCGCCAGCTGGTCCAGGTGCTGGAGCACGGCGGCGACAGCGAAGAACTGGTCGAGCACGCCAAGCTCGAGATGTTCCTCGACCAGGTGTTCGTGTTCACCCCCAAGGGCAAGCTGGTCAGCCTGCCGCGGGGCGCGATGCCGCTGGACTTCGCCTATGCGGTTCACACCAGTGTGGGCGACACCTGCATCGGCGTGAAGATCAACGGCGAGCTGAAGCCGCTGCGCACCATCCTGACCAACGGCGACGTGGTCGAGGTGATCCGCGGCTCCAAGCCCGTGGTGCCGCCGGACTGGCGCTCGCTGACGGTGACCGGCCGGGCGCGCTCGGCCATCCGCCGGCACATCCGCCAGACCGAGAAGGAAGAGTTCCTGCGCCTGGGCCGGGCCTCGGTGGAGCAGATCTTCGAACGCGCCGGCAAGAGCCTGAAGGACGTGTCGCTGCGGCCGATCCTCGAACGGTTCGTGCTGGAGAGCGAAGAGAGCCTGTTCGACGCCGTCGGCCGCGGTCGCGTGACGCCGAGCCAGGTGCTGGAGACGGCGTTCCCCGGCATGAAGGACGCCGAGCGCGAGGCCGCCACGGCCCGACGCAAGATCGAGGGCGGCAAGGGCGCGCGGCTCTATGTGCGCGGCGGTGGTCTGACCCCGGGCGTCTCGCTGCACTTCGCCCACTGCTGCAGCCCGGTGCCGGGCGACCGCATCGTCGGCATCCTGCGCGAAGATGGCGAGGGCCTGGACGTCCACACCATCGACTGCCCGAAGCTGGCCGAGTTCGAGGAGCGCGAGGACCTCTGGCGCGACCTCAACTGGACGCCGGAAGCCGAGCGCGACACCGTTTCGCTGGCCCGCCTGCACGCCACCATCGGCAATGCGCCGGGCGTGCTGGGGCAGGTCTGCACGATCATCGGCGAGGCGGGCGGCAACATCGTCAACCTGCGCATGCACCACCGGCAGAGCGACTTCTTCGACACCGACATCGACGTCGAGGTGCGCGACGCCAAGCACCTGACCAACATCTCGGCAGCGCTGCGCACCTGTCCGTCGGTCGAGACGGTGGACCGGACGCGGGGCTAACCCCGCGTCCGTCGCCGCGCGTCAGGCGGCCGCCTTCACCGGCTGCTCGATCCAGAGACCAAAGCCCACGGCCAGGCGGTTCCAGCCGTTGATGACGTTGATCATCAGGGTCAGCTTGACCTGCTCTTCTTCACTGAACTGAGCCGCGAGATCGGCGTGGGCGGCTTCCTGGGTGTGGCCTTCGGACAGCCGCGTCAGGGCCTCGGTCCAGGCCAGGGCGGCGCGTTCGCGGGGCGTGTAGCAGGGCGCCTCGCGCCAGGCCGACAGCAGGTAGATGCGCTGCTCGGTCTCGCCCTGAGCGCGGGCCTCGGCGGTATGCATGTTGATGCAGTTGGCGCAGGCGTTGATCTGCGAGGCGCGGATCTTGGCCAGTTCGACCAGGCTGGGCTCCAGGCTGGCGGCGATGATGGTCGAGGCGGTGAACCACGACTTCATCACGGCGGGAGCGACGGCGAAGGGATCGAGCTTGGCGGTCATGGCGGGTCTCCTTTGAGAGGGTTGCGCCGTCATGACGAGATCGGGGCCGCGCGTGTGACGCGGCCTCGCGAAATAATTTCAGGTCGAGCCCCGCAGCGCCGCCGCGGCGTCCCGCGTCGCCTGGGTCAGGGGCGAGGGTAGGGCGTCGAGGGCGAACCAGCCCCAGTCGGCGATGGCGTCGGGTTCCTGGATCGCCGGCTCGCCCACGCAGCCGTCGGCGCGATAGGTGACGGCCAGCCAGTGGCTGTCGGCGGTGATCATGTCGGTGACGGCCAGCACCGGGCCGGCGACGACCTCGATCCCCAGTTCCTCGCGGATCTCGCGTTCGGCGCAGGCGCGGCCGGGCTCGCCCCAGTCGAGCTTGCCGCCCGGCTGGCCCCAATGGCCGGCCTCGGGCTCGCGGCGACGCTGGACCAGCAGGATGCGGCCCTGGGCGTCGAGAATGGCCGCGCCGCAGCCGACGCGGGGGCGGAGAGGGGAGTCGCTCATGGCGCTGTCCTACGCCCCTTCGTCGATGGTTTGTAGACTCGCCGCGCTGGCCTTATATCCACGGCTCATGACCAACGAAGACGTCCTCGAAGAATTCCGCGCCGCCGGCGCCCTGCGCGAAGGCCACTTCGTGCTGTCCAGCGGCCTGCACAGCCCGGTCTTCCTGCAGAAGAACCTGGTATTTATGCGGCCCGAGCGCTGCGAGCGCCTCTGCAAGGCCCTGGCCGACAAGATCGTCGCCACGGTGGGCCATGTGGACGTCGCCGTGTCGCCGGCCGTCGGCGGCATCATCCCCGGCTACGAGACCGCCCGCCACCTGAACGTGCCGTCGATCTATGTCGAGCGCGAGGGCGGCGGCTTCAAGTTCCGCCGCGGCTTCCACCTGGAGCCGGGCCAGAAGGTCGTGATGGTCGAGGATATCGTCACCACCGGCCTGTCGTCGCGCGAGTGCATCCAGGCGATCAAGGACGCCGGCGGCGACGTCGTGGCCGCGGCCTGCATCGTCGACCGCTCGGGCGGCAAGGTCGATGTCGGCGTGCCGCTGATCGCCCTGGCCAGCCTGGACGTGCCGGCCTATCCGGCCGACGCCCTGCCGCCCGAACTGGCCGCGATCCCGATCGAGGATCCGGGCAGCCGCCGGCTGAAGGGCTGAGCCCCATGCTGCGGCTCGGCGTCAACATCGACCACGTGGCCACGATCCGCAACGCGCGCGGATCGAGCTATCCGGAACCGGTGCGGGCCGCCGAGCTGGCGCTCGCGGCGGGCGCCGACGGCATCACCGCGCACCTGCGCGAGGATCGACGCCACATCAGCGACGCCGACATCGCCGTGCTTACCGACCTGTGCCTCAAGCGCGGCAAGCCGCTGAACTTCGAGATGGCGGTCACCGACGAAATGGTCGGCATCGCCATCGGGGCCCGGCCGCACGCGGCCTGCCTGGTGCCCGAGCGGCGCGAGGAGGTGACCACCGAAGGCGGCCTCGACGTGGTCAAAGGCGCCAACCGCATCGCCGACGCCACTGGCCGCCTGCGCAGCGCCGGCGCGCGTGTCTCGCTGTTTATCGAGGCCGATCCCGCCCAGATCCAGGCCTCGGCCGACGCCGGCGCCCAGGTGGTTGAGCTGCACACCGGCGCCTATTGCGACGCCGCCCGCGAGGGCGACACCGAGCGCGCCGCCGCCATCCTGGAACGCCTGAAGTCGGGCGCGGCCCTTGCCGCTTCGTTGGGGCTGGAGGTCCACGCCGGCCACGGCATCGACTACGCCACGGTCAAGCCGATCGCCGCCATTCCGCAGATCGTCGAGCTGAACATCGGCCACTTCCTGATCGGCGAGGCGATCTTCGTCGGCCTGCCGCAGGCCATCCTGCGGATGCGGACCTTGATGGACGCCGCGAGACTGGAGTTGGCAGCGTGATCATCGGGATCGGCTCGGACCTCAGCGACATCCGCCGGATCGAGAAATCCCTCGAACGCTTCGGCGAGCGGTTCACCAACAAGGTCTTCACCGAGATCGAGCGCAAGCGGTCCGAGCGCAAGCCCGACCGCGCCTCCAGCTACGCCAAGCGCTTCGCCGCGAAGGAGGCCTGCTCCAAGGCGCTGGGCACCGGGCTGAAGCAGGGCGTGCACCTGGCCGACATGGGCGTGGTCAACCTGCCGTCGGGCAAGCCGACCATGGCCCTGACCGGCGGGGCGGCGGCCAAGCTGGCGCAGCTGGTGCCAGAGGGCATGGTCCCGGTGATCCACCTGTCGCTGACCGACGACCACCCCTACGCCCAGGCCTTCGTGATCATCGAGGCCCTGCCGGCGTCCTGACGGCGCGCGGTTTGCAGTGATTCCCTCTCCGGGCGGCCCTTGCGCCGTTTCGGAACGGGGGACTGCAACATGACCATCTGGACCGACGAAGACGTCGAACCCAAGCGTTCCAATCTGGCGCCCTGGCAGCAGAGGCCATTCGCCTGGTTGGCTATCGGCTGGGGTTTCCTGGCGCTGGTGGCCTTGGTCGTGTTGGGAACGCTGGCGATCTAGTCTGCGGGATCATTTCCTTCCGTAGGATCCCCGCGAAAGCGGGGACCCAGGCTTTTTCTGCAACCCATCGAGCTTGAAGATAAAACACCTGGGCCCCCGCTTTCGCGGGGGTTTTACGGATGTTGGGTCTCTAGCTCGCTGGCGCGGCCTCGCGGCGATACCGCGCGCTGCGGCCGTCGGAGGTGATCGCCTCGAAGGCCGTCACAGCGCCCTTGGCGTCGCGTTCGAACACCACGCGGCGGCTGGGCTCGTCCGGAACGGTGAAGCTCTCGCCGCCCAGCGGCAGCAGTACGGTGACCGGACGTTTGCCGCGCTTCATGCCGATGCGGCCGTCGAGTTGAATGATATCGATGCCGCCGTAGCCGCCGACATAGTCGGCGAGCGGCTTGGCGGCGGGGGGCGAGGCCTCCGCGCGGATCGCCTCCAGCGCCCAGCGGGCGTCCTGGGCGTCGGGGCCGGCGGCGGTCTTCAGCACCGCCTCAAGGGCCAGGGCCCTGGCGGTCTCCAGCGCCTTGGCGGGGACGACCGCGACGTCGGGCTGCACGCCGTCGCCCTCCCAGTTGGTCTTGGTGATCGGGCTGATCGGCGAGCCGTTGGACACGAAGACCGCGAAGCCGCCGGCCACCGGCACGGGGCCGCCCGGATTGGCCGCGCCGGCGCTGGCCTCGCCGACGATCACCGCGCGCTTGGCGTTCTTCAGGGTGTAGGCGAAGGCCTCGGCCGCCGAGCCGGTGCGGGGGCTGACGAGCAGATAGAGCGGCACGTCCAGACGCGGGGCGGCGTACCAGTCGGTCGGGGCCTCGCTGGCCGTGCCCTCGCGGTACTTGAAGGTGTTGTAGATGTCCGCGCCCTTGGGCGTGAAGGCGCTGGAGAGGTAGCCGACCATGGCCGGCGAGCCGCCGCCGTTGTCGCGCAGGTCGATGATCACCGCGTCGGCGTTGGCCACCGTCTGCAACGCCGCCTCGATGGTCTTGCGGGCCGGGGCGTCGGGCTGGCCGAACTCGAAGTCGGCGAACATCCGCAGGTCGATATAGCCGAGATTGCCGCCCAGGATCTCGACTCGGCGCACGCCGTAATTGGCGCGGCGGAAGGGATCACGCTGGGCGTTGGCCGGTCCGGCGGGCGCCAGGCGAGGCGCGGGGCCGACGCCCGCGCTTGGGCCGGCGCCTTGCGGCGGCGGGCCGTCGGCCGAGGGGGGCGACCAGGAGACGCTGAAGTGGTGGTCCAGGGGCCGCAGGCGCTCGGTGAGCGTGGTGGCCAGGTCGCGCGGGTCAGTCAGGCGGTCGTAGGCGCCCTTGGCGGCCTCGGCGCGCAGCTGAGCCGCGACGGCCGCGCCCTTGGCGGCGTCGTAGTAGTTGTCGGCGATGGCCTTGGCGACGCCGTCGACCACGGGGCGCGGCGCGACCTGCGCGGCCTGGACGACCGAGACGGCGCACAGGCCGGCGGCGAGGGCGAGAAGCGGGATGGACGGGCGCATGGCGGATCCCCTGACGAACCGCGCCGGAGAACATCATTCGCCGACGGGCGCGGCCAATGAATAATCTTTAAGGCGACCATGGTTCGGTTCGCCCAATCGTCGCCATGAAGCGTCACTATCGCGCCGATGCTTGCTCGCGGCGGCAACCGCGTCTAGCAAGGCCTGTCGGGCTCGCCCGACCCCCATTCGCAAAGAGCCCCGCCGCGCATGACCGAAGCCGTCGAGACCACGCCCCCCGAAGAAGAGAAGGGCGGCGCCGTCAACGAATTCATCGAGATCATCAAGACCGTGGCCTACGCCCTGGGCATCGCCCTGGTGCTGCGGGTTCTGCTGTTCCAGCCGTTCACGATCCCGTCGGCCTCGATGGAGCCCAACCTCTATCAAGGCGACTACATCATCGTCTCGAAGTTCTCGTACGGCTATTCGAAGCACTCGATCCCGTTCAGCCCACCGCTGTTCAAGGGCCGCATTCTGGGTTCGACGCCCAAGCGGGGCGACATCGTCGTCTTCAAGCTGCCGCGCGACGGCCACGTCGACTACATCAAGCGCCTGGTGGGCCTGCCCGGCGACCGCATCCAGGTTCGCGGCGGCGCGCTCTTCATCAACGACAAGCCCGTCAAGCGCCAGGAACTGGCCGACGTGCTGGTCGACGGCGGCTACGGCTTCACCCAGCCGATGAAGCGCATCCAGGAAACGACCCCCGAGGGCCGCACCTATCTGACCCAGGCCGACGCCGGCCCGGATACGCAGGGCGACAACACCGGGGTCTATGTCGTTCCCGAGAACTGCTACTTCTTCATGGGCGACAACCGCGACAACTCGGCCGACAGCCGCTTCAACCCGGGCATCTCGCCGTTCAAGACCGACGCCGGGACCTGCAAGTGGAACTACGAGAACGACCAGTACACCGGCGACTCGATCGGGGTGGGCTTCGTCCCGGCCGAGAACCTGGTCGGCAAGGCCCAGATCATCCTGCTGTCGTGGAACGCCGACGCGCATCTGTTCAAGCCCTGGACCTGGTTCCTGGACGCCCGTCCGAGCCGCTTCTTCCGCGTGCTGAAGTAACATCATGGCCGTGAAGGACAGACGGGTCGCCGCCGTCGGCGACCTGGAGCGCCGGATCGGTCATCGGTTCGAAGACCGCGAACTGCTCGAGCGGGCCCTGACCCACGCCAGCGTCGGCGACGGCGCCAAGGCCAAGGTCCGCGACAACGAGGTGCTGGAGTTCATCGGCGACCGGGTGCTCGGGCTCCTGGCCGCCGAGGCCCTGGCCGAACGCTTCCCCAAGGCCAAGGAGGGCGAGCTCGCCCCGCGCCTGAACGCCCTGGTCAGCCGCGAGACCTGCGCTCGCGTCGCCAAGGGCGCCGACCTCGGTCCCGCCCTGCGCCTGTCGGCCTCGTCCAGCAAGATCGGCGGCCGCGAGACGGAATCGATCCTGGCCGGCGCCTGCGAGGCCTTGATGGCCGCCCTCTACCAGGACGGCGGACTGGAGTTGGCCCGCAAGGTGTTCCTCGACCTGTGGTCCGAAGAGTTCGACCGGGCCGGGCAGGGGCGTCCGCGCGATCCCAAGACGGCCCTTCAGGAATGGGCGCAGGGCAAGGGCAAGCCGCTGCCGACCTACCGCGTGCTCGAGCGCACCGGCCCCGACCACGCGCCGGTGTTCACCGTCGAGGTGACGGTGAAGGACGTCGACCCCGCCATCGCCAAGGGCAAGTCGCGCCAGGAAGCCGAGAAGGCCGCCGCCAAGGCGCTGCTGGAGCAGGTGGGCGCCGGCTGACGCGATGGCGAGGCCCGGCTTCAATCCGACCCGCCGCAATCGCAACATCGGCACGGCGGCCAGCGGTCACGGCCAGGACAATCGCCTCGTCATCCCGCAGTCGGTGAACGACCCCAGGGTCTGGTACGCCTCGCTCGGCGCGCATCGTCGGCGATCCGTCGCCATCGGCGGGTTTGAAATGCTGTTCGTGGTCGAGGAGACGTCCGGCGGCTGCGTTCACCCCTGCTCGGTCGCCGACGTGGCGCGGATGCTTTCGCAACTACCCGCTATCGATTGGCGCGATCTGGCGGCGATCGTCCTGCGCCAGCCGCGTCGCAAGGAGCGCATTCTCGCCCCGGCCTGGGGGCGGCTGAACTACTTCGCCAGCCTTGGGCCGCGCGGCCGGGCCTCGTTCGCCGAGGGGCCGGTGCTGTTCCTCGAGGCTCTGGATACCGACAAGCCAATCGTCTGGCCGGCGTCGCTGAGCGTGGATGGCCAACGCGAGCTGGAGCGGATCGCCGACGACGGCCATTTGGTAGAGCGCGACCACGGCCGCTGGATCGTACGCTCGAACCTGGAGGCCGCCCGCGCGACCCAGCTCTATCGCACGCTGCCGCACGAGATCGGGCATCTGGTCGACTGGCGTCTCAAGGTGGAGGAGCCGGTCGCGGCCGGCGGCGATCGCGACGAATTGGAAGCGAGCTATTTCGCCAGGCCGGTCCAGGAGCGCGAAGCCTTCGCCCATCGCTACGCCGACACGGCCGGCGAGCGCCTGCGAAGGTTCGGGGCCATTCCGTTCGAGCCGATTTCCGACGTCTGATGCGCCGTTTGCGCGCAGCCGGTCGCTCAATAGCGCCAACGGTGCTACACGCACGCCCAATGACTGAAAACACCACCACCACCCGCGCCGGGTTCGCCGCCATCATCGGCGCGCCGAACGCCGGCAAATCCACCCTGGTCAACCGCATGGTCGGGGCCAAGGTTTCGATCGTCACCCAGAAGGTGCAGACGACGCGCTTCCCCGTGCGCGGCGTCGCCCTGTCGGGCAACACCCAGATCATCCTCGTCGACACCCCCGGGATCTTCAGCCCGCGTCGCCGGCTCGACCGCGCCATGGTGCGCTCGGCCTGGGCCGGTTCGGAAGAGGCCGAGGTCACCGTGCACCTCGTCGATGTGCAGGCCGAACTGGCCGACCGCGCCCGCAACGCCACCCCGGCCGAGCACCGCGCCGTGCAGGACGTCCAGACCATCATCGAGGCCCTCAAGGAGAGCGGCCGCAAGGTGATCCTGGCGCTCAACAAGATCGACGGCATCAAGCGCGACACCTTGCTGGGCGTGGCCAAGGACTTCTTCGACACCGGCGTCTACACCGACGTCTTCATGATCAGCGCCGAGACCGGCGCGGGCGTCGACGACCTGATGGCCAAGCTGGTCGAGGCCATGCCGGAAGGCCCGTGGCTCTATCCGGAAGACCAGACCGCGGACCTGCCGGCCCGCCTTCTGGCCGCCGAGATCACCCGCGAGAAGATCTATCTGCGCGTCCACGAGGAGCTGCCCTACGCGGCCACCGTCGAGACCACCTCGTTCGAGGAACGGGCCGACGGCAGCGCCCGCATCGAGCAGACCATCTATGTCGAGCGCGACGGCCAGCGGGCCATCGTGCTGGGCAAGGGCGGCCAGGTGCTGAAGTGGATCGGCCAGGCCTCGCGCGAGGAACTGCAGGACATCCTGGACCGCAAGGTGCACCTCTTCCTGCACGTGAAGGTCAAGGAGAACTGGGCCGAGGAACGCGGCCTGTTCAGCGACATGGGTCTCGATTTCGATGTTTGACGGACAGGTCGCTCCCAGCGTGGACCTCGACGCCTATTTCGCGCGGATCGGCTATGCCGGCCCGCGCGAGCCGACGCTCGAGACCCTGCGGGCGATCTGCCAGAAGCATCCGGACGCCATCCCGTTCGAGAACCTCGACGTGCTGCTGGGCCGGGGGATCAGCATCGTCCCGGCCGACATCGACGCCAAGCTTCTGACGGCTGGCCGCGGCGGCTACTGCTTCGAGCAGAACGGGCTGCTGAAACGGGTGCTGAAGACGCTGGGCTTCGAAGTCCAGTCGCTGATGGCGCGCGTCTGGTGGATGAAGCCGCCGGAAGCGCCGACCCGCGCCCGCTCGCACATGATCCTGAAGGTCACGATCGGCGGCAAGGACTGGCTGGCCGACGCCGGCTTCGGCGGTTGCGTGCTGACCGCGCCGCTGGATCTGTTCTCCGACGAGGTCCAGGCCACGCCCAACGGCGCTTTCCGCATCGAGCCGGCCGCGCCGGAGATGGGCGGCGAGCGTCTGGTGCTGGCCGATCTCTCGGGCAAGTGGGCGCCGCTCTACCAGGTGGCGCTGGGGCCGTGGGACGACGTCGACTACGAGCCGGCCAACTTCTTCACCTATACCCACCCCAGCTCGCACTTCACCTGGAGCATGACGGTGGGCCGCACGACGCCGACCGCACGCTACGCGCTGAAGAACAACCGCCTGACCCACCGCGACGCCACGGGCGCGCTGGTCGAGCAGCGCGACCTGTCGGTCGACGAACTGGAGACGGTGCTGCGCGACGTCATCGGCCTGCCGGTCGAGCCGGAATGGCGGGCGGTGCTGGAGAAGGTCGTGGGCTGGGGGACGCCCGCCTAGATGGAGTGGCCCCACTAAATGGAATGGGAGGACGACGCCTTCGTGCTGTCGGCCCGCGCCCACGGCGAGACCGGGGCGATCGTCGAGCTGCTGACCCAGGACCGGGGCAAGTTCGTCGCCCACGTGGCCGGGGCGGCCTCGCGGCGGATGAAGCCGTTCCTGCAGGCCGGGGCGCGGGTGATTGTCCGCTATCGCGCCCGCGGTCCCGACCAGATGGGCTCGGCCCAGCTGGAGCCGATGGGCGAGGGGCCCTCGTCGCTGTTCGACGACCGCCTGGCTTTGGCCGGGCTGCAATCGGCCGCTTCGGTCGCGGCTGGGGCCTTGCCTGAGCGTGAGCCGCATCCGGGCGCGTTCCTGGCCCTGGAGACCCTGATCCGGGTGCTGGAAATCCCCGACATCTGGCCGGCGGTCTATGTGCGCTACGAGGCGGGCCTGTTGCAGGACCTGGGCTTTGGCCTGGACCTGTCGAAATGCGCCGCCACCGGCGACCTCGACGACCTGGTCTATGTCAGCCCGCGTACGGGCCGAGCTGTCAGTCGCAAGGCCGGCGCGCCCTATCAGGACAAGCTGCTGCCGTTGCCTCCGTTCCTGCTGTCGTCGCAGGGCGGCTTGAGCGACGGCGACGTCAAGGCGGGCCTCGACATCACCGGCCACTTCCTCGAGCAGTTCGTGTTCGGCCCTCTGAACCGCCCGCTGCCGCCGGCCCGCATGTGGTTGCTGGATCGGCTGGGCGAGGCGGGGCGGCTGTAGGTCTGGACACCGTCCCTACCTTTCATCCCGTCATTCCCGCCCTTGTGGCGGGAACCCCTGGTTCCACCCGCATGTGAAGTGCAAGCGGCGTGCTCAGCACGCCGCCCCTACCGCCCTTGCGGTTGTGAGAGGGTTTCCCGCCACAAGGGCGGGAATGACGGGAGAAGAGGAGGTGGCGACGGAAAAGGCCGCCAGTCGATCCTACTCGATCCGCTCGTGGACGCCCTCGGCGCCGCGCACCCAGTAGCCGGCGGCCTTGATCTGCTTGGGCGAGAAGCCGCGAACCTCGACCAAGTGCGCGCGCAGGGCCTTTGCCACGCGGGCTTCGGCGGCGAGCCAGATGAAGCCTTCCTTGTCGGCCGGCAGCACGGCGCCGAGAGCCGCGATCAGGGCCTGGGTGTCGTCGCCGCCGTTGCGGACCAGCCAGTGCGGCGTCCAGGCGGCCTTGGTCTCGACGGTCAGGGCGTCGGCGGCGGCGTCGACGATGGCCAGGGTGGTGATGGTCTCGCCGTCTTCCGCTTCCTCCAGCCGGCGGCCGATGGCGGGCAGGGCGGTCTCGTCGCCGATCAGCACCAGCCAGGGCAGGGCCTCGGGGATCAGCACGGAGCCGCGCGGGCCGCCGATGTTCAGCGTGTCGCCGACCTTGGCCGACAGCGCCCAGGCCGTCGCCGGGCCTGCCTCGTGCACGGCGAAGTCGATGACCAGGGTGGCGGCGGCGTTGTCGAAGCTGCGGGGGGTGTAGTCGCGCATCACCGGCTCACCGCCCTCGACGGGGAAGAACAGCTTGATGTGGTCGTCGAAGCCGGCGCTGACGAAGTCGGCCAGGTCGGGCGAGGCGAAGACCAGGCGCAGCATGCCGGGCGACAGGCGCTCGACGGCGGTGACGGTCAGCACGCGGCGGCGCACTTCGTGGCGCACGCGGCGCAGGGCCCAGCGGTCGGTCGCTTCGGCGGTTTCGGCGGGGGTGGTCATCGGCGGGATATCCTTTTCGGAGGATGGGAGTCGGCCCGGACCGGCGAACCCTAGACCCCCGCATCCGCCCGGGGATGTCTGGCGGAGAAATAAAAACGGCGGGATCCGAGGAGCCCGCCGTTTCCAGGTCTTAGAAGAACACCTTGCGGACGCTCAGCTTCACGCTGCGGCCGATGGGGTCGAGATAGTCTTCCTGGTAGCTGGTCGGGATCTCGCCCGTGGCGTCGCGCACGGTCTGCTTCTCGTCGAACAGGTTGGTGATCCCGAAGGTCACCCGCGTGCCGCGCAGCACCGGATACTTGGCGACCAGTTCGCGGCGGGCGCCGAGATTGGCGAACAGGCGCAGGTTCACGGTCGTCAGGTCCGAGAACTTCAGCGTGCCGGTCGAGCTGCCGGTCGTGCCGCCGTCGACCTGCGTGGCTTGCCGCCAGTTGGCGGTCAGGCGCGCGCCCATGCCCTGCTTGGTGAAGCCGACTTGGGCCTCGACCTCGTTGCGGGGCGTGCCGCCGCTGCTGCCGATGGCGTCGCCGCTCAACAGGTCGAGCGGGGTTCCGTCGTCATAGATGTAGATCCGCTCGCGCAGGCGCACGGTGTGGAACAGGGCCAGCTGCAGGCGCGCCGCGCCGAGGCTGCCGCCCCCTGGGCCGCCCGGCCCGCCGGGACCGCCGAAGCCGCCGCCCGGTCCGCCGCCGAAGCCGCCCGGACCGCGATCACCGCCGCCGGGACCCCGGTCGCCGCCGCTGGACGCCTGGTCGCCGGCGGTGCGGGTCTGGTCGGACGAGGGTTGGGCGTTGGCGTTGTCGCCGCCGCTGCGCTGCTCGCCGCCCTGGCGCTGGAGGCCTTGCAGCAGGTCCATGCCGGGAGGCTGGGTCGAGCCATCCGCGGTCTGGGCTTGGCCCTGCTGACCTTGAGCGGCCTGAGCCTGGCCTTGACCCTGACCTTGGCGGCCCTGGCCGTCCTGGCCCTGGCGTTCACGCCAGCGCTGCATCTCTTCCGGCGTCGGGGTGGGACGCGCGGGGGTCTTGCCGATCTGGTGCGAGTAGTTGAAGCCCCAGCGGATCTGCTCGCTCTCGCGCTTGGCGTAGTTCACCGGGCGGGCGTCGATGCGGATCAGCATGCCGTCGCCGTCGCGGAAGAAGCGGTCGGGGAAGGCCGCCTCGGTCGCCGCCGTGGCGCTGGGGAACGACGAAATCGGATTGTCGATCCGGGTGCGCGTGTAGTTGGCGTTGACCGACAGGCCGTCGATCTGCGGCGGCTTCACCGTGACGCCGAACTTCAGGACGTTGCGCTCTTCGGACTTCAGGTCGGGATTGCCGCCGCTGACGCGGGTGATCTCGACGCTCTCGCCGTTGACATAGTCGAACACCTGCACGCCCGAGGTCGTGACCTGGGCCCCGCCCAGCTGCGACATGCTGGGAGCGTTCTCCTGGCGGGTTCCCGAGACGATGAAGCTGATCGGCTTGATCGGCGACCAGTTCAGGCCGCCGCCGATCGTGCTCAGGGTGCCGAAATCCGACAGCTGGTTGACCGCCAGGTTCAGGTTGGCCGACAGGTCGCCGACCTTGGCCATGAAGTTGTTTTTCCGGCTGGTGATCGGGACGTCGAAGCTGACCTGGGCGTTGGCCGTGCCGCGCGACAGGTCGGCGTCGCTCTCGACCCCGAGACGGCGCGACCAGGAATCCACCCAGGCGCCTTCAGCGCCCAGCTTGACCGTCGAGGAGATGTCGCCGCCCGGCAGGCGATACAGCGCGCCGTTCATCACCAGCTGGGTGTTGACCGTGTCGTTGATCGAGTGGGCGGTGTTGCGCTGGAAGCTGCCGGTCGGCAGGTCGGCATAGGGATCGAAGGTCGGATCCAGGGCGGCCAGCCGCTGGTTCAGGTCGACGACGCTGGCGTCGCGGTCGCTGGAGGTGCGGCTTTCGTCGTGGTCGTAGTTGCCGGTCAGGTTCCAGCGCCACGACTTCATCGACCCGTCCAGGGTGAAGCCGCCGTGGGCGTTCCACGAGCGGTTCCACTGCTCCATGGCGCCGAGGTCGGCGACATAGCGATAGAGGGTGGTGTCGCCGGCGTAGAACGGGCTGGTCGTGGGGATGTTCAGCCGGGCCTTGGACAGGCCTTGCAGCGACTGGCTCTGGTCGTAGGACAGGCTGCCGTTGACCGTGGCCGAGACGCCGTTGTCGAGCACGCGGTTGTAGACGGTGTTGTAAGACAGGCTGTCGGTGCGGGGCTTCAGCGTGCGGTAGGGCGAGACGTCGCCGTCATAGCGCTGGTCGGTCTCGGTCGGTTCGAGGTCGCGGTCGCTTTCCAGCAGCTTGTCGCTGTGGCTGTACTTGAAGGCGCTGTTCAGGCGGCCCTGGCGGTTGAGGCGCAGGGTGCTGGAGTCGAACTGCTCGGTGGTCTGGCCGCCGTCGGTGGGGCCGGCCAGGCTGACCTCGCCGGTGCGGGCGCGGAAGCGCTGGCGCAGCACGACGTTGACCACCTTCTGGTCGGCCGAATAGCCGTACTTCAGGGCCACTTCCTCGGGCAGGATCTCGACCCGCTGGATGGCTTCGGTGGGGATGTCGCGGATCTCGCCCATGCCGGAGATGCGGCGGCCGTTCAGCAGCACGACGGGCGAGCCGCCGCTGGCGCTGGTGGTCTGGGCCGACAGTTCCGACAGCAGTTCGGTCACCGAGCTGACGCCGAGGGAGCGGACGTCGGCGGCGGTGAAGGTCTCTTCGGGCTGGATGTCGCCCAGCACCGCGCCGTACTGGCGCTGACCGGTGACGACGATGCCCTCGACCTCGACGTCCTCGGCCTCCTGGGCGACCTGGCGCGTCTGGGCGGGCTTGGCGGCTTCCTGCGCGTACAGCATCGACGGCGTGATGCAGCCCAGAAGGCCCAGCAGGGCCATCTTCCTTGTCATTTCCTATATCCCCACGGCTCGGCCGAATCCCTCAACCGTGCCTCTCTAACGCACTCAACCCCGACACAGCCTGAACGAAGTGGTTCAGGTTCGGTTTGGGTTCATCGGCTAAGGATGGGGGATGCGCATCCTGTTGGTCGAAGACGACGCGCCGCTGGCCGAAAGCATCGCCCAAGCCCTGCGCGAAGAGCAGTTCGCCGTCGATATCGCCGCCGACGGCGAGACCGGCGCGCACCTGGGCTCGACCGAAACCTACGCCGCCGCCGTGCTCGATCTGGGCCTGCCCAAGCAGGACGGCCTGTCGGTGCTGCGGTCGTGGCGCGAGCAGAACCGGCCGCTGCCGGTGCTGATCCTCACCGCCCGCTACGGCTGGACCGAGAAGGTCGAGGGCTTCAAGGCCGGGGCCGACGACTATCTGACCAAGCCCTTCAGGGTGGAGGAGCTGGTCATGCGCCTGCGCGCCCTGGTGCGCCGCTCGGCCGGCCATCACGGACCCAAGATCGTCTGCGGCCGGCTGACCTTTGACGCCCAACTGGGCGGGTTCGAATTCGACGGCATGCCGCTGAAGCTGACCAGCTTCGAGTGGCGGGTGCTGTCGTGCCTGATCCTGCGCAAGGAGGTGGTGGTCGAGCGGATGGACATCCTCGAACAGGCCTATGAGGGCGACGCGGGCGGCGACTCCAACTCGCTGGAGGTCATCGTCGGCCGCCTGCGGCGCAAGATCGGCCACGAGATGATCGAGACCGTGCGCGGCCGCGGCTATCGCCTGACCGCCGGGGGCGAGCCGTCGTGATCACCTCCCTGACCTCGATCCGCGCCCGGCTGCTGATCAGCGGCGTGCTGTTCACCATCCTGGCGGTGGTGTTGGCGGCCCTGACCATCCAGCCGACCCTCGACCAGTTCGTCCGCCGCAGCGTCGACGCCAGCCTGGAGTCGCAGATCTCGGTGCTGGCCCGGGCGGTGAAGTCCGACGGCACGCTCGATCAGGACCGCATCCAGTCGGTCGGCCCGTTCGTGCGGCGCGGGGCGGGGTGGGCCTGGGTGGTCAAGGGACCGACCGGGACGCTGCGCTCGCAGACCGTGGCGATGATGGACCCTCGCCAGAGCGGCGGCCCGTCGCCCTGGCCCAAGGCCGAAGGGCCGCGTCCCGATCGTGATCGCGATCGTCCGCAGGGACCCCAGGGCGAACGTCCTCAAGGCGAGCGTCCCCAAGGAGAGCGTTCGGCGCGCGACGCCCATCTCGAAAAGCCGCCGACCGGTCCGCTGAAGGAGTCGCGCCGCTGGCGCTCGCGCAGCGGCTGGAACGAGAGCTTCTATTTCCGCACCCTGACGGTGAACTCCAGCCGCGGCCCGGTGGTGATCACCGCCGGCGCGCCGCGCTACATTCGCGACCGCATGCGCGACGAGGGTCTGCGGCCGCTGCTGCTGTCGTTGTCGGTGCTGGGCGTGGGCCTGCTGGCGGCGATGATCGGCCAGCTGGAGCTGGGCCTGCGACCGCTGCGCAAGCTGGGCGCGTCGCTGGCCGCCGTGCGGGCCGGCGAGCAGCAGCGCATCGAGGATCGCCAGCCCAAGGAGCTGGAGCCGGTGGTCGCCGAGCTGAACGCCTTGCTCGACCACAACGAAGCGGCCCTGGCCAAGGCGCGCAGCCACGTCTCCAACCTCGCCCATGGCCTGAAGACCCCGCTGGCGACGCTGGCGGTGCGGCTGGCCGAGCCAGGGCGCGATCCCGACGGCAGCCTGGCCAGTCTGATCGCCCAGATTGACGGCGCGATCGGCCATCACCTGGGCCGCGCCCGCGCGGCCTCGCCGGGGGCGCCGGGCCGTCCGGCCCTGCACGTCAGGCCGCGCCTGGAGGATCTGGTCGCGGCCCTGTCGCGCATCCACGCCGCCGCCGGCGTGCGGGCCGAACTCGACATCCCCGAGGATCTCTTCGTGGCCTGCGATCCGCAGGACTTCGACGAGATGACCGGCAACCTGCTCGACAACGCCTGGAAGTTCGCCGAGCGGACCGTGCGGGTGAGCGCCAGCCGCGAGGGGGGCAGGGCGGTGCTGGTCATCGACGACGACGGTCCCGGCCTGACCGACGAGGCCGCCGCCGCCGCCCTGGTGCCGGGCAGCCGTCTCGACGAGCGGGGCGCCGGGCACGGTTTCGGCCTGCCGATCGCCCTGGAGCTGGCCGAACTGCATGACGGCGCCCTGACCCTGGGCCGCGCCCCGATCGGCGGCCTGCGCGCCACCCTGGCCCTGCCGGCCCGCGCCGGCGAAACCACTGAGAGCTGACGCGCCGATCCCAATCCCGTGATCGGTCGGCCAGGCGACTAACAAGCGCCTTCGATCTGCTACGCTTGGGGTGAGGGCTGTTGATGAAAACCTACACGTTCGTCTGTCTGGCCGCGAACCAGGTCGCCACGGCCGTCGATATCCAGGACCTGGACGAGGGCGCCTATCGCCGGCACGCCCTGTCGCTGCTGCGCGACCATGGCAGCGCCCAGGCCGTCGAGGTGTGGCGCGACGAGGCGGTGATCGATCTCGTCGAGCGGGCTGGGGCCGTTCTCGGGGCGCCGGCGGCGGTTAGCTCGTAAAAAGCCCCCACGCGCCTCGAATCGAGCGGCCGACATCTGCTAGGCTGGCGGGCCGAAACGAATCTGATTGATGAACAAGCCCGTCACTCCTCCCCCCGGCGGTCCCGGCGACGGCGACCGCATTCTCGAAGAGCCGCTGACCGAGGCGCTGTCCAAGCGCTACTTGGCCTATGCGCTGTCGACCATCGGCTCGCGGGCTCTGCCCGACGTGCGCGACGGCATGAAGCCGGTGCACCGGCGCGTGCTCTACGCCATGAGCAACATGCGCCTGAACCCCGAGTCCGCCGCGCGCAAGTGCGCCAAGGTGGTCGGCGAGGTGATGGGTAACTTCCACCCGCACGGCGACCAGTCGATCTACGACGCCCTGGTGCGCCTGGCCCAGGACTTCTCCCAGCGCATCCCGCTGGTCGAGGGGCAGGGCAACTTCGGCAATATCGACGGCGATAACGCCGCGGCCATGCGTTACACCGAATGCAAGATGACGGCGGCCGCGACGCTGCTGCTCGACGGCATCGACGAGGACGCGGTCGACTTCCGGCCGACCTATGACGGCCAAGACGAGGAGCCGGTGGTCCTGCCGTCGGGCTTCCCGAACCTGCTGGCCAACGGCTCGGCCGGCATCGCCGTCGGCATGGCCACCTCGATCCCGCCGCACAATCCGGCCGAGCTGATCGACGCCTGCCTGCTGCTGCTGAGCAATCCAGAGGCCACGACCGCCGATATCCTCGAGCGCGTGCCGGGCCCCGACTTCCCGACCGGCGGCGTCATCGTCGAGCCGGCTGCGTCCTTGCTGGAAACCTACGAGACCGGTCGCGGCGGCGTTCGCACCCGCGCCAAGTGGGAAAAGGAAGAGACCGGCCGCGGCACCTACCAGATCGTCGTCACCGAGATCCCGTATCAGGTGAAGAAGTCGGATCTGGTTGAGCAGCTGGCCGACCTGATCGAGAGCAAGAAGGCAGCCCTCTTGGGCGACGTCCGCGACGAGAGCGCCGAGGACATCCGTCTTGTCCTCGAGCCGAAGTCCAAGAACGTCGAGCCCGAAGTGCTGATGGAGAGCCTGTTCAAGCTCTCGGCGCTGGAGAGCCGGTTCTCGGTCAACATCAACGTGCTGGACGCGCGTGGCACGCCGGGCGTCATGGGCATCAAGCAGGCCCTGATGGCCTTCCTGGCCCACCGCCGCGAAGTGCTGACCCGCCGGGCCCGTCACCGCCTGGCCAAGATCGAAGCCCGTCTGCACATCCTCGACGGCTTGCTGATCGCCTACCTCAATCTCGACGAGGTGATCCGCATCGTCCGCTACGAGGAAAAGCCGAAGGAAAAGCTGATCGAGACCTTCGGGCTCTCGGACATCCAGGCCGACGCCATCCTCAACACCCGCCTGCGCCAACTGGCCAAGCTGGAGGAAATGGAGATCCGCCGCGAGCACGCCGAACTGGTGGAAGAGCGCGACGGCATCCTGGCCATGCTGGCCAGCGACAAGAAGCAGTGGGACCTGGTCGGCACGGGCCTGCGCCAGGTGCGCGCCACCCTGCTGAAGATCAAGCACCCGCTGGACAAGCCGCGCCCGACCGGCGTGACCGGCCGCTCGGTGTTCGACGTGGCCCCGGTTGTCGACGCCGACGCCGCCATCGAGGCGATGATCGTCCGCGAGCCGATCACCATCATCCTGTCCGAGCGCGGCTGGATCCGCGCGGCCAAGGGCAAGATCGAGGATCCGTCGGAGCTGAAGTTCAAGGAAGGCGACAAGCTCGGCTTCCTGGTCCCGGCCGAGACCACCGACAAGCTCTTGCTGTTCACCTCGGACGGCCGGTTCTTCACGCTCGGCTGCGCCAACTTGCCGTCGGCGCGCGGTCATGGCGAGCCGGTGCGGATGATGATCGAGCTGGACGACAAGGTGAAGATCATCGACGTCTTCCCGTTCAAGGCCGGCCGCAAGCGCATCCTGGCCTCCAAGCAGGGCTACGGCTTCCTGCTGCCGGAGGAGGAGGCCCTGGCCAACCGCAAGGCGGGCAAGCAGGTGCTGACCGTCGACGCCTCGGGCGCGGCCTTCTGCCTGGAAGCCGTGGGCGACCAGTTCGCCGTGATCGGCGACAACGGCAAGATCCTGATCTTCCCGCTGGAAGAGCTGCCGGAGATGCCGCGCGGCAAGGGCGTCAAGCTGCAGGCCTACCGCGAGGGCGGTTTGCGCGACGGCCTGTCGTTCAACGCCGAGACGGGCGGCTTCTGGATCGACTCGGCCCTGCGCCGCCGCGACTGGGCCGACTGGCAGACCTTCGTCGGCCGCCGGGCCGGCGCCGGCAAGCTGGCGCCCAAGGGCTTCCCGACGTCCAAGCGGTTCAAGCCCAAGTAGGCTTGAGTGATGTGATATGGGCGAGGGCGTAGCGCGCGTAGGTAGGCGCCATGCTCTCGCCAACCACCTGTGAGATAAGTCGACTTATGAGCTTGTGGCGCAAGTCCGTCGGAGCCCTGGCCGGGTTCCTGGGTCTGGCCGCCGCCCATCCCGGGGTGGCGGGCGGCCTGCCGCGCGCCAAGCCCGAGGCCGCGGGCTTCTCGTCGGAGAAGCTCAAGCGCGTCGACGAGACCATGCAGCGCCTGGTCGACCAGGGGCAGATCGCCGGCGGCGTGACCCTGCTGGCCCGCCACGGCAAGATCGTCAGCGAGCAGACCTTCGGCAAGCGCGCGCTGGAAGACGCCCAGCCGATGCCGGCCGACGCCATCTTCCGCATCCGCTCGGAGACCAAGCCGGTCACGGGCGTGGCCATGCTGATCCTCTACGACGAGGGCCGCTGGAAGCTGGACGACCCGGTCACCAAGTTCATTCCCGAGTTCGAGAACCTGCGCGTCGCCAACGGCGTCGACGCCAGCGGCCGGCCGGTCCTGTCGCCGCTGAGCCGTCCGCCGACCATGCGCGAGCTGATGACTCATACGGCCGGCTTCGCCTACGGCATCGCCGACGATCCGGGCAGCCTCGCCGACCAGGCCTATTACCGGGCGGGCGTGCTGCAGTCGGACTCGCTGTTCTCGATGGTGCAGAAGATCTCGAGCCTGCCGATGTACTCGGAGCCGGGCAAGCTGTGGCGCTACAGCGTCGCGGCCGACATCCAGGGCCTGATCATCGAGCGCCTGTCGGGGCAGGCCCTGCCGGAGTTCATGCGCCAGCGGATCTTCAAGCCGCTGAAGATGAAGGACACCGCCTTCTGGACGCCGCCGGACAAGCTTTCGCGGCTGGCGGCGATCTATGACGCCGACCCCGTCACCGGCAAGCTGACGCCCGCCGTCGAGGGCGGCTGGCGCGACGTTTCCCGGCCGCCCCTGGCGCCGTCGGGGGGAGGGGGCTTGCTGTCCACCGCCCAGGACTTCGCGCGCTTCGCCCAGATGATCCTCAACGGCGGCGACCTAGAGGGCGTGCGCATTCTCGAGCCCGAGACGGTGGCGATGATGCGGCTGAACCACCTGCCGCCGAGCTTCCAGGTCACCACCGACGGCACCTCCGGCGTGCTCAAGCCCGGTCAGCAGAAGGCGTTCCCCTTCGCCCTGGGCATGGGTTACGGCATCGACGTGGCGGTGGCGGTCGATCCGGCCGCCTCGGGCGCGCCGGTCGGGCCCGGCACGATCAGCTGGGGCGGCAGCGCCGGCACCTGGTTCTGGATCGACCCGGCCAACGACCTCTTCTTCATCGGCATGATCCAGCGCCTGGGCGGCGTGGGGCCCGGCCTCGACGCCGAGACCCGCAAGTGGGTCTATCACGCCTTGGAGCGGCCGCCAGTGCGCCAGGCGGCCAACACGCCGTCCAAGGTTCCGGCCGGCTCCTCCAAGGGGCCGCCGACCGGCCGGGCGCCGGCCTCGCGCTGAGGCCTTCGCCCCAACCGCTTGGTTTTCCCGCCTTTCCTCGCTATCACGCCCGCTTCGGCGAGCCCGCTCGCCTCCAGACTTCGAAAGCCGACCCGATGAGCGATACGCCTCCCGACCGCCTGTCCGCCAATCCCGACAGCCCCTTCTACGACGCCGCCGCCATGGAGCGCGGCGTGGGCGTGCGCTTCAAGGGCGTCGAGAAGAACAATGTCGACGAATACTGCGTCAGCGAAGGCTGGGTGCGGGTGACCGCCGGCAAGACCGTCGATCGCAAGGGCAACGCCATGACCATCAAGCTGCAAGGCGAGGTCGTGCCGTACTTCCGCGACCTCGAAGCCCCGTCCGAGTAGGACGCTGGTGAGCGATCCGGATCTCCAGGCCATGGCCGACGACGAGCTGTCGCGGGCCATGACCCTGAGCTGGCGCGACCTGTCGAAGGTGATTCCCTGGGGAGACACCTTCGAGGGCCTCTCGCCGGCCGGCCGCAACGTCGAGGTCGAGCGGAACTACCTCTGGGCCGCCCAGGAAGGCGGCGACATCCTGTGCGAGGTCGCCGTCTATGGCGGCGAGAGCCGCTATGACCAGGGCGCCCGCGCCCGAGGCGTGATTTCCCGCCGCTGAACCCAACCTTCGCCGTGCAAGCGTCGCGCGCATGCGTTAACCATAACGGTGCTCGTCGAATGGCGCTTGCGGGAGGGGTGGGGTGTATCAATCCGAGTTTCCGGTCGAGACGCCGGTCCCGATCTTCGATCCGACCCTGCTGGCCGGCATCGTCCTGATCGCGCTCGCGGTCGCCGCCCTGGCCTATTGCGCGGGGCGCTTCACGGGTCGCAAGGGGCGGGACGAGCGCTGGCGCGACGTGCCCAAGACCATTCACAAGGCGATCCTGGCCCGCTGCGTGGCCGCCACCAGCGCGCCGACGGGCGAGCTGCTGCGCCGCGCCGAGGAGCTGGTCGCCGAGGTCGACGCCCGGGTCGGGGCGCTGATCGAGTTCGGGGCCAGCGGCAAGGCCCTCAAGGCGCTGAGCAAGGCCTGCGTCGGCGAGTTTCCCAAGCCCGAGGTCAAGGCCGAGCCCAAGCCGAAACCCAAGCCCAAGGTTTGCACCTGCGGCGGTAAGGCCGGCCATGACGAGGCCAAGGCCGGCCATGACCCGCACGCCAAGCCGCACGAGCCGACGACGGTGTGCAGGGCGCCCGCGCCCTGCCAGTGCGTGGTCTGCTGCGCGCCGGTCACCATCGGCGGTCTGGCCCTGGCGACGCCGCAGGTGAAGATCAGCAGCAAGCAGACCGTGATCATCAACGCCGCCGCCAGCCCGGCCCAGGCCGTCGCGCCGCATCGCTGCACCTGCGGGGCCGACGCCCACGGCAAGGACCACGATGACCACGAGCACGACGAGGACAAGCCCGAGCCGCCGCTGGAATGGAACGAGCACATGCGCCGCCTGCGCCTGGTGGTGGTCGAGTTCGCCGACGTCTGGAACAGCCCCGACAACCTGCGCCTGCTCGAACGCTGCCAGAAGCAGCTGACCCACACCGAGCCGGCCCCGAAATCCGCCCACGGACATGAGGATGGCCATGGGGGCGGTCACGGCCACTGAACGGCGCCGCTTGGTTGGGCGCGATTAGGTGCGTATGCTCACGGCAAGGGCGAAATACCCGGTTTCCGCCACAGTCGAGGGCGGACGATTGAGAGCGTTTCCATCGCGGCGCCAGATCGATCGGCGCTCGCGGTGTGTCGCCAGAGCGTGATTCGGCGTAGAGACGGCTCCGTCTTCGCGGGCCGCGGGCCGAAGCAGGAGGAAAGGAATAGGCATGGCCGCGACGGTCTCATCCCTGACGCCGGGTTCGCCGGACGCCGCCAGTGAGCAGTTGTCGCTCTCGGACTACGTGCCGTACCGCCTGGCCACGGCCTCCAGCGCCGTCAGCCGCCTGATCGCCCGCGCCTACGAGGACCGCTTCGGCCTGTCGATTCCGCAGTGGCGGCTGATGTCGACCCTGATCGAGGGGCCGCTGACCCAGCATCAGGCCGTGGCGCGCACCGCCATGGACAAGGTGCGTGTCAGCCGCGCCGCCCAGGACCTGGTCGAGCGCCGCCTGGTGGCCCGCATCACCAATCGCACCGACCGCCGCTCGCATACGCTGGAACTGACCGCCGCCGGCCGCCGCCTGTTCGCCGAGATCCGCCCGCTGGCCCTGGCCTACGAGGCGGCCCTGCTGGCGGGTCTGGCTCCCGGCGAAGTGGCTACCTTGAAGCGCCTGATGGGCCGCCTGGAAGCCGCCGCCGTGCAGCTCTACGGCGCCGACGCGCCGCCTGACGCCGCCGCCCCGCCCGTCGAAGACTGAGCCTCGAAGACGCCGCGGGCGATGGCCCGCGCCAGAGTGTCGGCCGCCGCCGAGCCCAGGCGGGCCAGCGCCACGGCGCGTCCGGGACCGTCTCCCAGCGCCTGAGCGCCTGAAGCCAGGGCGAAGACCACGTCGCCGTCGAAGGGCGTGTGGACGGGGCGGATGGCCCGCGCCAGCCCGTCCTGCGCCATCATGGCCAGCCGGGTGCATTCGGCGGTCGTCAGGTCGGCGGTGACCGCGACCACGGCCAGGGTGGTGTTGGCGCCTTGCGTCAGTCGCCCCAGGGCCGCCAGCTTGGAATCGTCCGGGATCGGCTCGACCTGCGTCGGCGCGTCGGGCGCGGGGCGGACGCCGCCAAACTCGCCGTCGATCTCCCAGGGCCAGGCCCAGAAGGTCTGGCCGTCGGCCATCCGCACCGAGCCGACCGGATTGACCGCCGCCAGGGCGCCGACCACCAGGCCGTCTCCCAGGTCGAGCGAGGCGCTGCCGACGCCGCCCTTGGAGAGGCCCGCCATCGCCCCCACGCCCGCGCCGACCGAACCGAGGGCGAAGTCCTCGCCCGCCGCCGCGGCGGCCTCGATGCCGAGCCAGCGGTAGGGCGGGTCCAGGCCCCAGTCCTTGTCGCCGCCGTTGCCCAGGTCGTGCAGCACGGCCGCCGGCACGATCGGGATGGCCGGCGAGGTGGGGGCCAGGCGGATGCCGCGTCCGGCCGCCGACAGGGCCGCGACCACGCCGTCGGCCGCGCCCAGGCCGAACACCGAGCCGCCCGACAGGCAGATCGCGTGGGCCTTGCTGAAGTTGTTCTCCGGCTTCAGCACGTCGATCTCGCGCGTGCCGGGCCCGCCGCCGCGCACGTCGACGCCGGCCGTCCAGGCCTCGGGGCAGAGCAGGGCGGTGACGCCGGAGCGCACGGCCTCGTCCTGGGCGTGGCCCACCGTCAGGCCCGCGACGTCGGTGATCAGGTTGCGCGGACCGGGACGGGGCATGGGGCTGAACTCCGCTCTAGGCGGCGGTAGGCGTATAGGTCAGGCGGCAGACGGTCCAGCCGTCGACGCGGGCCATGGTGAAGGCGCCGCCGAGTTGCCGAGCCATGGCGTGGACGATGCGCAGGCCCAGGCTCTGCGACTTGGCCGGCTCGAAGCCGTCCGGCGGGCCGGCGCCGTTGTCGCGGATGGTCAGCACGTGATCGGCGCCGTCCTGCTCCAGGGCCACGACGATGCGGCCGTCCGAACCGGACGTGAAGGCGTGCTCCAGAGCGTTGTTGAAGCACTCCAGCATGACCAGGGTGACGGGGGTGGCCTGTTCGGGATGCAGGGCCGTCTCGCCGCCCTCGACCCGCACGCCGTGGCGGGCGCCGGCCGCTTGCCCTGCGTCGTCCAGCAGGGCCTCGGCGAAGGACCGGAAGGGCGTCGGCTCGCCGGTCTGGTCGTGCAGCTGGCGCTGGATCTTGGCGATGGTCTCGATGCGGCCGCCGGCCTCGGTGAGGGCGTGGCGGGCGTCCTCGTCCTTCATGCCCGACGATTGCAGACGCAGCAGGGCGCCGACCACCTGGATGTTGTTGCTTACCCGATGGTGCATCTCGCGATAGAGCAGGTCGCGGCTGCGGGCCAGATCGGCCAGGCTTTCGCGCTCGACCGCCAGCTTGCGCATCGTCTGGCGCATGCCGTCGATGAAGAAGATGTCGACCGCCGTGACGAAGACGTAGAACGCGATCGCCACCATGGTCGCGAAGTCGAACCGGAAGCTGTTGTACGGCGGGATGAAGAAGTACCAGGCCGCCAGGCCCGACAGGCTCGCACACAGGACCGCGGGGCCGCGGCCGGCGAAATAGGCGGTCAGCACGATGGCCGGGAAGAAGGTCAGGTACGGAAAGCCGGGCGGGAACCAGCTGTTGAGCGCCAGGCGCACAAAGAAGGCGGCCGCGGCGGCGACGACCGCCAAGGCATAGCGCAAAGCGATCGAGGACGAGCCCACGCGCGACATGATTTTCGAAAAGGCCCCGACTCGTACGGCGTCGAAAGCTCACGTCGCCGTTGCCGGAACTATTTCCTAAAACAACTTTCGGGTCACGCAAATCCCGACCGCCATGGTCCGAATACGGAAAGGCCCGCTCGTCTGGCGACGGGCGGGCCCTGCGTGATCATCCTTGGGTGGAGGATCAGAACTTCTTGCTGGCGTTCAGGTACCAGTAGCGGCCGGTCGAGTTGGCCAGCGAGCCGTAGTAGCCGAAGTTCGACGAGTTCAGCGGCGGATCCTTGTCGGCGATGTTGCGCACGCCGACGCGGAAGGTCGTGCCGTCCATGCGGCCGCCGCTCTTGAAGGCGTACTGGCCGTAGAGGCTGACCGTGGTCCAGTCGTCGACCTCGTAGTAGCGGCCGTTCACCTGGGTCACGCCGGTGTCGTAGACCGAGCCGACGTAGTTGACGAAGGCGCCGGCGCCCCAGCCGTTCTTGCGCCAGGTCATGCTGACGCTGCCGCGGAACTCCGGATTGCCGTCCAGGCGGATCTGGCTGCCGGCGCTGGAGATCGTCAGGCCCGACAGCGTGCCGTCGGCGACGGCCTTCATCAGGATCTGTTCGATCGGGCTGGCGGCCTGGTCGTACTTGGTCAGCTTGGCCACGTTGACGGTGACGCCGAAGTCGCCCCAGGGGGTGTCGTCCAGGTCGTAGTCGAGGCTGAAGTCGACGCCCTGCAGGACCCGCGGCTGCAGGTTCATGTAGGTGTCGTTGATGTAGGAGATCGTGCCGACGGTGTTCGTACCGGTCGCGGCCTCACGCACCACGTTGGGGTTCGAGCTGCCCTGCAGGCGCAGCAGGTAGTCGTAGGCGATCTGGTTGTAGCCGCCCAGGATGCCGATGACGTTCTTTTCGCGGATCGACCAGAAGTCGGTGGTCAGGGTGACCTTGCCGAACTCGAGCGGGATGAAGCGCGGCTGGTAGACGAAGCCGATCGAGGCGTTGTCGGCTTCTTCCGGCTTCAGGTCCTTGTTGCCGATGCGCACTTCCAGCGTGCTGGCGCTGGAGCAGGTGACGGCGTTGATCCGGCAGGCGGCGTAGTCGGTGCGGCTGTTCGAGACGGTCGCGCCTTCGCTGTAGAACTGCGGCAGGTTCGGCGCGCGGAAGCTCTGCGACACCGAGGTGCGGAACGACAGGCCTTGGCCGACCTTCCACAGCAGGGCGCCCTTGGGCTTCAGCACGTTGCCGAAGTCGGAATAGTACTCGTCGCGGGCGGCGAGCTGCAGGGTCACTTCCTCGACGAACGGGATGTTCATGTCCGACGAGATGATCGGCACGGCCAGTTCGCCGAAGATCGACGAGATCTGGCGGTGGGCCGAAACGTCCGGAGCCGCCGAGGCGCCCATGACGTCGCTGCCGTAGGTCACGCCCGTCACCGAGTTGGTGTAGGTGATCGTGCCGTCCATGCGGTCGTCACGGTCGTCGCTGAAGGTCTCGCGACGCCATTCGGCGCCCAGGGCCACGCCGACGTCGCCGCCGGGCAGGCTGAACAGGTCGGCCTTGTTGACCTTGAAGTCGGCCAGGGCCAGCGAGGTCTTGCTGATGCGGTAGACGTCGATCAGGAACGAGTTGATCGTCGCCTTGCTGTTGGGCGTGCCGTCGTCACCCGAATAGTTGGTCAGCGAGCCGCCGTTGAACGGGTTGTAGGCGGTGGAGTCCGTGCGGTTCACCGCCGCCTGGAAGAGCGTGTTGCTGATGGCGTTGTGGGTGGCGTCCTTGGTGTTGGCCTCGGAATACAGCAGCGCCGATTCCCACTTCCAGCCGTTCCACTTGCCCTTCACGCCGCCCAGCAGGCGGAAGTTGTTGTCGGTGACGGTGTAGGTGCGCGGACCCGCGTCGACCGGACGATAGGTGTTGATGGTCATCGCCAGGCCCGTGGTCGGCACGCCCGTCAGGCCAGAGAGCCGGTTGGGGTTGGCCGAGCCGTCGCTGAGCGTGGTGGCGCCGAAGGGGTTCCAGTAGGCGTTGGCCGCGATGCTGATCGGGGCCGACGACAGCGGGGCCGACTGCTCGCGCTGGCCGGTGAACAGGGCGTGGTAGAAGCCGGCTTCGCCGAACAGGGTCAGGCCGTTGTCCAGGTCCTTCTCGGCGGTCGAGAACAGGTTGGTGCGCTCCAGCCCGCCCTTGAGGGTGCGCTGGGTGTTCTCGTCGTAGCGCAGCACGCGGTCGGTCGTGCCGGTGATGGCGCCCGACTTGATGCAGATGTCGCCGCTGAGCGTGGCGCTGCTGCAGCCGGCGGCGGTGTTGGACACCGGCTCGATGTGGAACACGCCCGACGAGGTCAGGGCCGTGCCGTTCTGGCGGACCACCGTCGACGACGGGATCACCGTGAACGAACCCCAGGGGCTGGAGGTCGAGCGGTTGTCGAAGCTGGTCGAGCCGGCGAACAGCTCGTCCTCGATCTGGCTGCGGTGGTCTTCGCTGGCGGCGTAGTCGCGCTCGGTGGCCATCATCCGGCTGTGAGCGGTGTAGTTGCCGAAGAAGGTCAGGCGCGTGCCGTCTTCCAGGCGCGTGCCGGCCTTCACGTTGAACGAGCCTTCGCGATAGCCGGTGCCTTCCGAGCCGCCGACCTGGCTTTCGATCTTCAGGCCGCGGAACTTGGTGTCGAGCACGGTGTTGACCACGCCGGCCACGGCGTCGGTGCCGTAGATGGCCGCCGCGCCGTCGCGCAGCACTTCGACGCGCTTCACGCCCGAGACGGGCAGGGCGTTGGTGTTGGCCGTCTGCACCGGAACGAAGTTCTCGGTCTGGGTGCCGGGGTGCAGCACCAGGCGGCGACCGTTCAGCAGCATCAGGGTGTTGCCGGTGCCCAGGTTGCGCAGGTTGATCGACGAGACGTCGCCGCGGGCGTCGTTGAGGTTGCCGGTGGTGCGGGCTTCCTGGAACTGGACGTCGCCGGCCTGCGGGATCGAGCGGAACAGCTCGTCGCCCGACACGGCGCCGGTGGCGACGATCTCGGCCTCGCCGACCACGGTCACCGGCAGGGCTTCGGTGGTCTTGGCGCCTTCGATCTGGCTGCCGACGACGACGATGGCTTCGACTTCGGCGACTTCTTCGGGAGCCGCTTCAGTCGCGGCGGCTTCCGACTGGGGGCGGGCGGCCGGGGCGGCGCGCAGGGTGATGGTCTTGCCGTCGTCCGAGGCGACGACCAGGCCGGCGGCCTCGGCCAGGCGCTTCAGGGCCTCGGCGTCCGGCAGTTCGCCGGTCACGGCCGGGGTCTTGCGGCCGGCGGCGGCCTCGTACGGGAACAGGACCTGCTTGCCGGTCTGCTTGGCGTAGGTCTGCAGGGCCGAGACGGCGTCCTGCGGCGGGATGTTGAAGGTGTGGCGCGAGCCCTGGGCGGCGGCCTGACCGGCGATGGTCAGGACGGCGGCCGAGGCCAGCAGCAGGCCGCGGACGGTCCGGCGGCGTTGATCGGTACGCATGGACAAGATCTCGAGTCCCCTTTGTCCGCCGCGCCCCCTCGACGCGACGTTCTTACCGGCTTCGACGGGGGGCGTTACGGAAACCTCCAGTCGGCGCGTAAAATTTGTGGCGGAGGTGTGACGGGTGTGGCGGATGGGCAACGTTGGGGGCGCGCGACCTCGTCCTCACACGGTGATCCGCTGAGCTGATGAAGGAGAGCGGAGCGCCCGGGCGACGCCCGGAGGTGTGTAGACAAGTACCGTTTCGACGAAGCCTAGGCGCTCCGCGCGGTCGTTTGGCTGCCGGCTTCCCGGGCGGCGGCGCTCTTAACGCCTTACCAGGACCGCCTTCGAGGTTTCCCTGTCGGACGGCGGCGAGGAGAGGGGTGCTCTGTAATCCTCGCCCAAGCAGGCGACGGGCGGGCCTGGCCAGCGCCAGGTCCCCGGACGCGACGGATCTTCCCAATCCGCCCCAGTCCCGCTCGATCGCATCCCGCCGCCGCATGGTCGCTGGCCGCGCGCCCCTTCGGTGCGGCGAG
>PJTT01000128.1_pt1 | contig 125605 bp, 107 predicted proteins | sample 1512261 | NCBI WGS metagenome assembly PJTT01 (sample SAMN08177685, study PRJNA422409) | Soil metagenome, whole genome shotgun sequencing project. | isolation source: Soil (2) enriched on wood chips | place: USA: Madison | collected 2015-01-15 | reverse complement strand
TCATATATTGACCATTTTGTACAGATTATATCAGCCGATTTATCCGATTTTGAATTTTGTTTGCAAATTGTTTGCAAATTTTGATTTTTGGGTAAAATAGGAAAGTCACAATTCCGGGATAACTCAATATTTAGTTTTTAAATTAGCAGACACTTTTAGGATAGGCTCTCATTTGATAGTTTGCTAGCGCATTGAGCATCAAATGCAAAGATGACATGTTTGTAAAAAAGTAATAAAAACAACAAAGCCCTGCAAGATGCAAGGCTTTTTGTGGGAGTTGACGGGCTCGAACCGCCGACCCCTCCGGCCTGTTAGCCGGAGTGCTCTGAACCCCGAACTAAAAGTTCAATACGCTTTCGACTCTTCCAAGATTTAATTAGTAACTCTCTTTTTTGAGCCTCTGATTTATCATCATAAGTTTCAGTATACTTAAGCGCCCAATCACCTGCACCACCTGTAAAGCCCTTGTGATTGCTGTTGTGTTTTCGAATACGCTCAGCAAGATCATCACCTGTATAGCCAATGTAATAACGATCTCTTTTTGTAGAATATAATATATAAACTATCCAATACATAGCAATAAAAAAGCCTTCACTAAAAGTGAAGGCTTTAATTTTGTGGGAGTTGACGGGCTCGAACCGCCGACCCTCTGCTTGTAAGAAATTTAAATTGCTTATTCTGGTTTATTTCACTTTTGCCTATTTTAACACTAAACATTGATATTCAAATGTATGCACAAAATTTGTGCATTTATTCATTTCTGGATTTCGTTGATTTAATATTTATTTGTTTGCAAATTGTTTGCAAATTTTGTCAATTATGTCAGCGCAAATTTTTAAATGAAAATCATTTGCCATGTCAGTATCAGTCAACTTTATTTTAGACAAAAGAAGATCAAAAAAAGGAGGAAATTTTCCTGTTAAGCTTAGCGTTACTTCCCAAAGAATTACCAAAAGATTTTCGACAATTTATAATCTCATCGAAGATGAATGGAATAAATTAAATAAACCAAGGCTTAGCAAAGAACTTAAAATTATTGAGGAAGAATTAGAGGATTTGAAGAAAAAGGCTAAAACAATTATTAAAGAAATCCATCCATTTACCTTTAATGAATTTATTATACATTTCATTAATCAAGAACCTGCATTCAAACGCAGGAGGGGCATTGATGCCGAAAATTTAGCAACCCAAAGCACTTTTGACTTTACTCCTTATAATAAAAAATTTCCGATTTTAAATGAAACTTTTCCATACCAAAATACAATTGGATTTTATTATCAATTGTATATTAAAAAGCTTATTGAACAAGGTAGTATCAGCACGGCTATTAATTACCGATGTAGTTATGTTTCTCTTATGAAATTCAGCCCAGATTTACCTTTTAGTGCCATCACCGTACTTTTTTTAAACAACTACGAGCAGTGGTTAACAGAAAAAAACATTTCCCGATCTACCATGGGTTTCTATATTCGTGTAATACGCACTTTATTTAATGAAGCTATTGCTGAAGGCACTATAAAAAAAGAAATATGTTATCCATTTGGAAAGAGAAAGTATAAAATCCCTACTTCAAGGAATATAAAAAAAGCACTGAGTATTGACGAGATCAAGCTATTGTACTACTACCAAGGAGACCCCAATAATATCAGTGAGCAAAGAGCAAAAGCTTTTTGGTTCTTCAGTTATTTTGCAAGCGGCATGAACCCCAAAGATATCGCCCTATTAAAGTATAAAAGTATTGACGGAGATATATTAAGTTTCGAAAGGGCTAAAACTGAAAGTCATTTTCGGAATGAGCCTAAAGTTATTACCGTTTTTCTTTCTGATGAATTAAAGTCTATTATTAAGCAATGGGGAAATAAAGATAAATCTCCTGATAATTTTGTTTTTCCTATTTTAGAAAAAGAGATCACACCATTACGTCGTTTCGAATTAATTCAGCTATTTGTCAGAAGCATTAATGATTGGATGAACCGTATTAGTCAGAAATTAGGACTTTCTCGTAACGCCACCACCTATGTGGCTCGTCATAGTTTTTCTACTATCCTTAAAAGAGCCGGCGCCAGTACCGAGTATATACAAGAAGCACTTGGTCATTCTAGTGTACTCACTACAGAAAATTACCTAGGAAGTTTTGAAACCTCTGCAAAGAAAAAGTTTTCAAAAATGTTAGAGGCTTTTAAAGAGGAGGGATAGGGAAATACATCTATTGACTTATTTTTTAATCAACAGGCTTTTAAGAGCTGGATCATCAATCATACGCTCTAATTCGTTTTCAATTAAGTCCTGTATATCTTCCTTTATCTGATCGTAGTTGCGATCAATCTGTGGTTGTTCAATTAAATTTAACAGCGGCAATGGTTTAAAACTTTCATTTTCCAGTTTTATTTTTTCATGGTCATTTGAAATACTTGCGTGAAAGGATTTCAATTCTATTTTCTCCTCCGGGTTGTCAGCGACCATACCCACAAATTCGCCGGAGCTGAGTGATGCAATTGTGGAAGCAGGGATGGCGGCATCTAATTGTTTGGAACGACTTATGGAAGTATCCGCACTATTGATAGACAGGCTTTCGCGATCCTGCATAATTTTGCCGAACCTTTCGGATAGTTGTTTGGCTGTGTCGCCTGTAACTTGGCCGGAAATTATATTGCCGGTAATATTTACAATGACATCGGCCTGTTCTTTTCCATAGTCTTTCCGTAATTGACTAAAATCCTGGATACCTAAGGTGGTGGATACTTTATTGCTTCTGGCAGTCGCAATCAGGCTATCCATATTGTTTAAATAAATCGTAGGGAATTCATCGAAGATGAGGCTTGATTTTCTTTTACCTTTTTTATTGACCAGCTTCACCAGGCGGGTAACATATAAAGAGAGAACGGCTCCATAAATTTGAATCTTTTCGGGATTGTTACCCACACAAACCAATTTGGGTTCATCCGGATTATTAATATCCAAAGAGAAATCATTGCCGGATAATACATAATATAATTGTGGTGAGGCGAGTCTTGCCATGGCTACTTTAGCCGATGCAATCTGCCCTTCCAGTTGTTCCATGACATCATGCAGGAAGGCATTGACAAAAGGATTGATCAATACTTCTATCTCTTTTTCCAATCGCAGGATGGAAAATAACTTTGCATATTCTACCTGCATCAGTTCAATCACATGGGGCAAGGTGCAAAATTCTCCGTCCCGGTATTTTTTCAGGTACCAGATGATGGCCGTTAAAAAGTTAATCGGTGATTCCACAAAAAAGTCGCCTTGCTTTTTAATCCATTCCCTATTCAAACCCATCAATATAGTTCGTGCTGCTTCTGCCGCATCGGTGATGTCGGTCATGGAACTTGGGTCGAGCGGGTTACAACGATGCGTACGTGAAAGATCATCAAAGTTGATGACATAAAATTTTGTGTTAGGCGGATAGCAATCTTTGTTTTTCAGGAAATGATTATACACGATGATAGAGAGGTCATCGAATTTAAAGTCATACACAAAGATGGAAAAACCTTTGGCGATATGCTGGGTGATGATATGGCGGATGACAAAGTAACTTTTGCCGGAGCCCGGGCTTCCTAAAACTGCGATACCACGAAAAGGATTGATGATATTGATCCAGCTTTTGCGTTCCTTCCCTTTCAGGTAATACCTTGCCGGTAAATTTATGCTAAATTCATTTTCCAAATATCTTTCCTCCTGGGGGAAGGTTTCATTTAATTTGTTGAAGATATCTTTATCATCTAAACGTTTGCGGATGATTCGTGTCCCTAACGTGGCGCCACTTATCACCAGCACGAACCCCAGTGTGGTAACACTGATATAAACCTGCGCTTTTATGGTGACCGAAGCCGGTAAAAACAAAAGTAAAAAACTCATCCAATAAATCAGGAGGCCGAAAATCAGGTAAGTAAAAGCCGTTCGTAAATTTAATTTCTCCGACTTTCTGCCCTTTGCGCCGAGGAGTGAGATGGCGAGCAGTAAGAGGATCAGCAATTTTGACAATTGGAAATTATGGAGGAATTCGGTTTTAACAATATTCCCTAAAAGTTGATCGGTGAAATTAGCCGTGAGGTTCCATTCGACAAAAGCTGCATAACAAAAGTAATAACAGTGAATCACCAACAAAACGATACTCATCAACCTGGTCATGTCGAGTATCTTGCGTAACCCTTCGATATTTTCCCCTGTTTGATGCGACATGCTGTTTATTTTAATTATGATTTTTTCTTTTTTCTACGACGTTTTTTTGATGAGCTGCCAGGTACGAAGTCGGTATTTATTTTGGGGTTTATTAATAAATCCAGTAAGATGGTGTGGTGTTTCGTGTTCGTTTTTTCTTTAGGCAATTTTTGCTCCTGTGTGCTAGTTGGCGAATGATTGGCAGACGGTTTGTTTTCGGTGGCCAATTGCGTTTTAGGGTTCTCGTTTATAATTTGTATCAGACACCTTTCCTGCAAACCTTTTGCACTATACGCTTTACCCAAATCACTCCCATTAAAAACTACTTTATTTTTATGGTCGATGTAAGTAATACCATACAGTACTCCTTCCTTGTTTATGCGTTTTATCAGGTCAATACTTTCTTTAGCCAGCTCCTCTGTAACTTTGTTCATAGACAAATTTTGATTTTGACTTGTTAATACCCAATCAATTTTTGTTTTTAGCCTTCGTTTAAACGGCAAGCGTAATTGTTCGTTCTCTACGAACTTCTCTTCCATGAACTTTAGCCCAGGATTCTTTGGGAGAATACTTGCTTTTATCGGCACTCCGATTTTGTTTTGTTGGTCATCTAGTATACGATATACTAATCCACCTCTCTGGTAAATCCGGGAATCCTCTGCGCCCCTATCTGCTACCACACTATATAATTGCAATACAGCGTTTAATTCAGGCAATGAAGTAAAGCGATATTTATAAACCACAGTTTCTATTACATTGGCGATAGACCTTCGGGTGTCAGATTTCCCATACTGTAGTTTCTTTGTATCGATTACTTTAGGTTGTATCTTTTGCTCCGCTTTTTTACTTTCTGCTTTTATCAAGCCATAATGTATTTCAATTTCCTTACGGGCTTTTTCTGATTGGATCCTGCCCAGGTTATGCAGTGAGATTCGCTTGCCATCCGTTTGAATATTAGTAGTTACTATATGCAGGTGATCATGACCTGCATCATGGTGGCGATAGACCAAATAAGGTTGTTCCCCAAAGCCAATTTTTTCCATGTAATCAACTGCGATTTTTTCCATGATAGGCTGTGGAACATTTTCGCCGAAATCAAAGTTCAGACTGATATGTACTGCATTTACTTTTGTCCTTTCATTGAGTGCAGCCTGATTCGTCAGGCGATTGAGTTTCTGAGAAAAGTTTAGTAGCCCGACAGACTTGGGATAGTTTACGGCTTTTAAACAAGTAGCCTTTCCCTGTGCGGCTTTTTGTTCGTTGTAATTCAAGACATTCTTTAGGCTCTTGCTATGGTGAATTACTGTAACCATTGATCGGAGATTGAAGCTACTTTGCTTTCTATCGATTCAATTTTGTTGAACAATAAAATCTTATCCTTTTCATAGGTTGTTATCCAATCACGGAATTCATATACTTGGATAAGTGTATGCAACTTTTTTACTGCCTGATTAAAATTATTTCCAATCCTGTTTAACTCAGTTCGTAACAACATCAATTCTGCCATACAGTCATCCAAGGATTGATTTCTTTGTTTAACTGTTATCTGTTTATTGAATATAATTTTACGGATAAAGGCACTGATTTGGGGTGTGGTGGTTTGTGCCGATTTTGTCTTTAGACTATCATATTCTTTTTGGGTAAAACGAAGGCCTATTATTATGGAGCGATTTTCTTTTTGCATAGTAGATATTTATAGCGATTGATAAGAATTGTGGTGTCAGCCGCCCGCAACGACTTTGGAGTGTAAGGGCCAAGATGTACGGTTGTGTTTAACAACCGTACATCTTGCCGATTTCCGAAAGCGGGAAATCTCGGGCTTATTTCTTCCTCCTTTTCAAAGCTATAAAAGTGATTACAGTCTATCCTGTAAAGAAATCAAACAGCAATAAAAAAGGGGCTAAATCGCCCCTTGATTTACAAATGAATAATACCCTTCATTTGTAATAATTAAATGATCGGCTAAAATAATATCATGATAATCTAATGCCATTTTTAGCTTTCTTGTCAATTGAATATCTGGTTGAGAAGGAAGCAATCTTCCACTTGGATGATTATGCGCAATTATTACAGAGGATGCTCCAGCCTTTATGGCAGTCACAAGTATCAATCCTATATCTGCAATCGTCCCACTTTTACTACCTCTTGATATATTTACAATTCCTAAAACTCTTAATGCTCTGTTCAATACTAACATTTTAAACTCCTCCTGTAGCTCAATTAAATTAAGATTCCAGTTTTGTAATAGTATTTGATATGCATCATTTGAGCTTTGGATTTGAGGTCTTTCAGATACTTTTACTTTTGTTCTATAGACTAGCTCGATCTCTGACACTTTAGTCCATTTCTGATTTTGATTTACATTTTCCATAATTCTTTCTTTTAATGTTTAAAAAATTAATTATGAAGAATCTTCCGGTTTTCTGTGCGCAAGACCATGAAGCAACGGAATAAATGTGGGGCGTGTGTCAAGGGCTGTGTTTATGCCGGAAATTCATGGTCGCTCCAAAACAGAAAAACGTCCTTTGCGCCATGATTAATGAACCTTTTAATAACTAATTATTTACTATTAAAAACATTTATTAAATACGACAATCTTCCGCTGCGTTTCAAGCCAGTCAGAATTATTTCAAGGTTAAATCAGTATTTATGTTTAACAAATTTTAAGTGGTAGTGTCCTAAAATCCTTCAAGTTTAAAAAGAATCCTCTGTTAAACAATATTCCTTCTCTGAATAATTGCCATACCAAAGAAGCTCCCATATTGGCTAATGTAGAATTAATGAAAAGGTCTTGTCTATTTAAAGATTCAGCCAAAGAACAACTTGGTGTATTGTCATTCCTTTCGGAATTTAAAAATTCCGCTTTAAATTCATCAGTTACAAACGGCAATCTTGAAACAGTTTTAAACCTTTTTGAGCTAGGCTGTTTAACATTTTTAATTGTTGACAAGATTACCTGCCCCGAGTGACGGCTGTTACCAAAATCTATCCAATATATGGGTTGACCTCGGTACTCCCTTTCATCTTTATCAGTCTGTTTTAAGATATTTGCTATTTCAAATCTTGACTGTATTGTGTCAACACAAGAAATAGTCACAGTACTCATTACAATCCGCGGCTCTTTCAAAACTGTTTCTAAATCATACCTTTCCGTTATTGCTTTCCAGTTTGTTCCAAAAAAACGATTGATACGATTAATTAATGCTACCGATTTATTTAAACCAATTTCATCAGTTGTAAATAGCTGTCTGCCTAAATTCGAAGGTTCGACTTTATCATAATCAAAGACTTTCACTATTAGTCCTGGATGTTGAAGCGCCATCAAGGAGTAATTTATCCTAGCAAGTGCGGTCAACATTTGACTACCAGTTCCACCTGCCCCAATAAGGTTTACGCTGATAGGATTATATGGTTGCAACAAATCAGAGGGCACAATATGTGCTACTTGTTTTTCTACCTGAACCTTTTTCATAGAAGTAGATTTTTTAGCTTTTTATTATTATGTTTCAAGACTGAAACTGGAAATGGTTCTTGCTTATTAATAAGTTCCTGCCAGAGTAATACGATATTTTCTTTAACAGGTGTAAACCCATCCATTAAATGTGAGAAATAGCTATTCCAAAAGTTATCCTCCCATTTCTTTATAAAATCTTCCAGACAACTTTCTTGTTCAACACTTATATCTACAGTACCCATACAAACATTTCCATTTTGATACACATTGAAAAATGGCGCATGAAACAATTTTGTTTGCATAGTTGGTCTTTTGTTTATCCCTAATGCAAATACTGATAAATTTTCCTTGTCTGCTTTCCATACCAATGCCGGCACGCAGGCTTTGCCATTGGTTATACCTAATTCAGAGGAAAAGAAAAGATTTATTTTCTGGGCATGTGTATACCAAATAACCCGACCCCCATCGGTTGTTTCAATATGTAAAACATTTATGGGTAATAGTTCTTTACTTGTAAAACAATTTGCTTGTAGCTCCTTTGCAGATTTTAGCAAATCGGATAGTAATACCATTTCTTTTATGGTCAAAGGATGAGCATTGCGAGGATTTCCGTTTTCCCCAATATCATAACTCTCAACATAAATTCCGGCACAGTCCCTTGGACTAAATTCTCTTTTTTGAATTGACTCGTAAATAAGAATTGCCTTCTTTGGTATATACTGTTCATAAAATTGGTTGGTAATATCTTTCATTTTTGCAATTTTTAATTTTGTACTTTGGATTTACACATTATCCAATTTGTGTAAGACTGATGAAATATCGTGTACCAGCATAAAAAAACGTTTTTCAAAATCAAAATCATGTTGTTCCATTAATTGAGGCTTATCGAAGCATTGGAGTGTAATTGGTTCTTGCTGGCCTGTCATCTCCATTAATTCAGCATTTATCATTTCCATGAATGAATCATATAAACAATCATTACTACTCCAAAAAAAAGACAAGTAATTATCTATGTAAATCATATCCTCCTGTTCTGTATCTGATTCCACATTTATTATATTATTGTATATTGACCGATTGGGGTAATCTTTAGTCAACTGTAAACAGTCGGTTATAATTTTCTCCGTATCATTATCATAACAATCTAAATGCAGGTATTGATTTAATAGTTCTTGTAACTTCTGTGCATTAAAACCCTCCATTAAACAAACAAGCAACTTATCACCAGCATATTGCATTGTATTAATTGTTTCCTGCTGCTCTTTTTTGTATTCTTCTTCCTGCATATCATCATCATCCAATATCCAATTTTGCAGGATTTCATAGATACGATACAAATAGCTATCCTCTCTGTAGAACGGCACGTTAGCAATAAGATACAGGTATCTGAAAATCTCCAACCATATTTCAGTTAGAACATTTTGAGGTTGATTTTGTAGCAATAACCATACAGGTCTAACAGGAATATAAAATAGGGTGCAATCTATATCAAAGGTTTTCATCGTAACTATGCTTATACTTCGGCCACTCATTGCGATAAAACAATCAAGGTTACGTTCGATACAATTGTCTTTTACAATTTCAAATGCTGACATAACATTTTGTGGATATGATACTTTTGAAGTATCAGGAACTCTCCAACCGTATAAATTACAAAGGTTGGAAAGGGAGTAAAAAAACTCCCTTTCTGCTATCTGCCAACTTCTACTAACTATATTATAGAATGGCTTGAAAACATAGTTTAAAAAACCATTGTAGTTACCCCTCTTGGTGCTGCTCTTAACTTGTTCTGCTGCACGGTTGCTGCATCGGGTAACCTGTCCAATGTTTCGCTGAATTTTGCAAACCTTTGATGTAGTTGCCATAACCTGCATTTTTTGTTAATGCGAATTTTACGATTTTCATTTTTTACTTTCATAGTATTTACTTTACCCCTTTGTGCCCATTATGGTTTCAAAACGATATTGTACGGTATCGTCTTTAATTTCAGGGCCAATGATTTTGGCCGTTGTCAATATTGGATATGTATTTGCATAAAAGTTAAGTACAGCTTCTGCACTAAATTTATCCGAAGGGTCTGTTAAAGTAATTTCCTGCCCGTCTTGTTTAAAAAGGAATACCCTTTTTAGTATAGATGATGTTAACATGATGTAATATTTAAGTGTGAATGATGTTATTCGTTTTTTGCAAATAGCCCTGTCTGGTCAAACTTTTCAGTGAGTTCGTCTTTCTTTTCCTGAATATCTTCTTCATGCTCGGGATAATCTGCCGCTTTAGGTAATTGTGCATAAGCCTCCCTGTACTTACCAGTTTCTTCTAATTCTATTACTTTTTTCATCTGAGCTTCATATTTTTTATCATCAGTTTTACCAGTTGGCTGTTTTTTATCCTGTTCCATTTTGGATTGTAGTCTGGCTGTTTCCTGTGCCTTTACATATTCATCCATATTAACCAGTAAGGAAGCGGTTTTCTTCACAGGGGTTTCAATCGCATCTATAAACCCATTGTCTAGCTCCTCCGCTGTCCCCTTTAATATCAATGGCGGAATAATGTTCTTGGCATTATCAACTGTATTATCATTGTTAAAGAGCACAGATACCAGCATCCTGTTTCCTGCTGTTTTAATCGTTATATGCCAGTTGCCTTCAACATTTAGTGCAACCAGCGATTGAAAAAATTGTATCGTTTTCATGATAAATCATTTAATGTTTTTTATATTATTTCTTTGATTACAACTACTCTAAAACTATTAGTAGTATCACCCCTAAAAGAATTGCCATTAAACCTAAAAGGTTTAACAGCCATTCAACCGTTATTACCACCAACGCAATGAGAAAAGAATTATAATGTTGTAATCCACCAATTCCCCTGCGCTTAAACCTGCGTTTACCTATGACAAAACGGATGAAAAATCCTATGAGCAGTAAATAAAAACCATGTGTTTGCAGTCTTGTTAAGTCTGAAATAATTTGCATTGATATTGTTTTAGGCGATTGGAGATAATTATAAATTGGGGCGGCTCACCGCCCCAACCGTTTAGTTCATTTGTAGGCTATCAACGCCATCTTTTTCATAATCAATACATAGGTTAAAGGTTTTTTGACCGCGCAATTGCGCTGTCCCACCCAAGAGAATAGATTTTAATTTTGCTTCGCGATCATTGTATTTGCGTACGTTTTGAAAATATCCTGTAACGGCATTGTAACAGCCGAACAATGTCCCCTTGGTCGTTTCCATCTTTTGAGTATCACTCATCATGGCATAAGCAAAAACGTTTTCACAGGTATTTTTAAAAACAGTAGATAAATCATCCCTGTTGCCTTTTTCAAGATGGTGCAATGTTTCTTTATTAGGCGCCATAGCCATTTCTATTAACTTCTTTACATCCTTATCGGTAACAGTAATCTTAGCCCAACGATTAAAAGTTTGCTCTAATGATATGCTTTGCGTATTAGCAATACCCATTACCCTGTGGGCTTCTTCTAATCTTTGTTTGGCGTTAGCCGTGTGCCGAATTTTCACCACATTACTCATGTTATTCAAGGCAGCATTAAGGGTGTTTTGGCAAACTATTCTTATGGGAGTAAAAGCAGCGGTTATACTTCCAGTGCCATCATGCGATGTTGTTAAAAACAAATACTTTTCTATCACGTCATCACCGTTACCTACTCTAATATAATCGGGCAATTTGGCTGTTATAAAAATCCTTTCTCCATTTCCAATTGCTCCTGCTGTTTCATATAAAATACCATCTCGACCACCTACAATTGCGTCAAAAAAACTAAATGCATCTTTATTTTGCACTATCTCGTAATCTTTCCCAACTACTCCCAATACAGTGTTGTTATCGGCGCGTAGAGTAGCATAATAGTTGGGTACTTGCAGCATTGCAGATTCAGGAATTCCACTTGCTTCCTCAATGCTCATAGAACGGTAGTGTGTGAATAAAGGAGATTTTATTACCTCATAACCTAATCCTGCAAATTGTATAGCTTCTGCGCTACTTGGATACTCCGTAACAACTGTGCCCAGCCCATGCCAAGGCTTTTCTTGTACACTAAAATAACTGTATTGTCCGGTATGCGTATTATAATTAAGATTGTGTGCCATGTTACATATTTTTTAAATGAATTAAATAACAGGCAATAACCAATATGCTATTGCCTGTGCTGATTAAAACGGTAAGTCATCTGAAACTTTTTCAGCTTGTGGAGATGTTGTTTTTTCAGCAAGTTTTTCCTCCCGAGTTGCTTGCCCTTTACCTCCATGAAATTTAATTTGATTTACATGTAGGGTAAGATTTGCCTTTGCTTCACCTTCCTTGTTTAGCCATGCATTCACACCTACCCTACCCTCAACCTCAACTAATGTACCTTTGGTTAAGTAATTCGCAATAGCAGGTGCAAGCCAATAGGAGCAATCAAAGTAAGTCGTTTGCACAACCTTTTCTCCTTGTTTGTTTCTATAGCTATCATTAATAGCCATGGAAAAGTTTACTACCTTTTTGTCTTGTGACGTTGTACGGACGTCCGCATCTTTTGTCAACCTTCCGATGATGTTCATAAACTTCAATTTTAAGTTTGAATAATTTTATTTGCTTCTCTTCGCTCCGCATAAATTTTTCCAAAAGAAAAACGGAAAAAAGAAAGCGTCTTAGAAGTGAAGCAGGAGAAGTGGAGAACTATAAGACCCGAAGGGGGCAAACGTTAGTGCAGCATTATGCGTTCGGAGCGCCGAGAGGTTCACTAATTTAGCGGCCTTTTATCCGTTTCGCATTGAAAAATCAAAGAAAATTATTTTTACAGGGTTATGCCATGTGTTTCCGTTATCCAAAAAATACAAACCGAATTTTTTCTTCGGAAGGTGGTTTGCCAATATTTGTAAATGCATCATTGCGATACCTGCGATCCTGGTCGTGCATAAAAATCTTAAAGGCCGTTTTGAATTTTAGTTTATAACATTCTTCATACAAGGTCCATCCTATTTCATCCATTATTATTTCATCATCATATACTATCTTATAAGTCCAATCATAATTTTTCCATTTGATATAATTCTCAGCTACTTCTTTTCTTATTTTCAAAGAAGGATCATCTTGTGCTGCCCTAGGTTTGATTTCAATAAGATATGCTTTGCCCGTTTCCTTATTACGAATAATAAAATCGGGTGTATAATGTCGTACCCCTTCTCTAATGTAATTTGTAGGCTGATTGGAGCCGTGTTTGTAATAGATCGTTAATCTAGCCCTTACAAACTCATACTCCTCCTGAATAGATATGGCATATTTGAGTTCCAGTAAAGAATCAAACTGGCAACCCCAATAAATCATTTTAAATGATTTACGATATTGAAACTGTTTATTTTTTGCATGCTGATTCATAACTTTTGATTTTCGTTAAAGACTATCGATCTAAATTCACCAAATGATTGGCATTGATTTGAGTGAGGTAACGTATATGGCCGGTATTATCGGGGTATGTCCTGTAAACAATACTACCATCCACCATTATCTTACTTCCTTTTACAAAATTGCCAGCGGCAAAGTCAGCAATAGTATCCCACGCAATTATATCGTGCCAGACAGTGTGCCAGGTTTTCGCCCGATCTTCACTTCTTTTAGCATGATGTGTCGCTACTCTTATTCGAACTCTTTTTGACCCATTCTGTAAGGTAGTATTGTATAAATCCTGACCTACATAGCCGATTAATATGACTTGATTTGATTTCATAAAAAAGTTTTTAGTTAATTAATGAAACAAAGCTATGATCACCACCAAGGCTTATCCGTGTTTTACGAGTGTATATAAGTGTGTACCCGTGTATACACGAATAAAATATTTTGTATATTTGAGTACATGGTTAAGTCCATTATTATATGCCAAAACTGTGGAGAAGAAATACGTGTAGGGAGATCAGATAGAAAGTTTTGCAGCACTGCCTGCAAGGATGAATATCATAATGCACAGAAATTATCGCTGCATAAAAACATTCGGGACATCAATCTTATACTTAAAAAGAATCGGAGTATTTTAGCCACTTACTTTAAAACTTACAACGAGACCTGGGTGGACAGAGATGAACTACTTAAAAAAGGTTTTGATTTTAATTACTATACGCATCATGTAATTTCCAAAATAAAACACAATGTCTTTACATTCTGTTATGATTATGGTTATCGAGAAGTTGAAGATAACCGTTGTCATATCATTAAACGATTCGGAACAAGTAATGAATCGTAGATTGATTACGTAAAGGTTAGTTATTGATGTGATTAAAAATTGATGTGCAACATGATTTTTTAATCTTCTATATTTTCATAATATCTCAGTAGCAATAAAAGTCAACCTGCAAATCATAAAATAATTAGTAGTCTGATTTAATATTCTAATTATTTTAATCTCTACTAAAGTCATGATCTTTAATAACAAACCTTACAAATTATAATTAAGAATTTCTAAATGCGCTTCTAATACATAATATTTTCTTTTAATTTAACAATAATATGTATCTTGCTAATACCATTTAACCAATAACCATAACTATCATGCAAATCAATTTAACCATACTCCAATTCTGCACAATTACTCTAATTTTCTCTGATTATATTTTAAAAAAATAATCACTCATAGCTTCTCTTCAATTCAGTATTACTAAGTCTTAAAGTAATAAAAACCTTTATTTTTTTTGCTTTTACAAAAGTCAAAACAGGAATATCTTTTCCTCTCACGTTGGCATTTTTTAACCATTAAATAAATTACATGAAAAAAATTCTTCTACTCAGTTTGTTACTCAGCTTTTGGTTGCACTCTTTTTCACAGAGTGAGACACATGATTTCATTACTTATGATACAGTTATTACAACCCCAGTAACAGGGGGCGGTACAGGCACTTGGGCAATCAGAATTAGTAGGCCCGTAAACATGTTTACCCCAAATCATGAAGACACTGCTTCAAGACCAGTATTTATGTTTACACCAGGTCAGGGTGAAGTTATTGAATATGACGGAGGTGCTGATCCTGGCCCATTAAATCAGCGTTATGGACCACATTATTGGTTAAATAATGGCTGGGACGGTGGCGTTCAATTAAGTAATGGTACACATTACCCTATCTTAATGACATTATTACCCAAAACGCAAAATATCAGACCTTGGCATGTGAAAGCAATTTTAGAAATTCTTTTAAATAAATTTAAAATAAAACGAAATTCTGTACATGTAGGTGGTCTATCTATGGGTGGCTTTATGTGGAGCAGGGCTATAGTTTATGCGGGAAGCCCCGGAGATGAATCTACCATGAGTATGATAACAAGCTTTCTGGCCTTACAAGGTGTAGCCAATGACAACTTTTTAGGCCATAATCAACCAGGATGGACTGCGTTTGGTACATGGGCCAAAAAGTATGGAGGCACTTTTTTTGGCTTAGAAGGAACAACTGATGGCCGAGGAGTTTATAACCCACGTAATGCGATGGAAGATAGTGTAGCCGGTTCTGCTTACTTTTCTATGGAGAATATTGGAGGAGGAGCACACTGCTGCTGGAATCAAATGTTAGATACTAGTCGCAGAAATTGGAAAAACGGACGTTATGATCTAGGTACCAATATTACGTGGAATACTATGTCAGGAAGAGGTAATAGTATGGGCACCTATCAAAATGGCTGGAATATTTTTGAGTGGTGGTTAAGACAAGGAGATACAACTTTGGTAACCGGAGTAGTAAGTATGCCTGTTGCCAATGCAGGCGCTGATCAGACTATTACAGCAAGTTCTGCTACGTTAAACTCAAGCGCCTCCAGTGGTACTATAACCAGCCGAACATGGTCACTCCTCAGTGGGCCTAATACCCCAACTATTGTGAACCCTAATAGTGTGAGTACGCTTGTAACCGGTCTGGTAGATGGTACTTATCAATTCCGTATTTCGGTTACCAACAGTGCAGGAACGGCTACTGATGATGTCACCATCACAAAAGATCCTGCAAATATACCACCAGTAGTAGATGCGGGTGCCGACAAAACGGTCACCACACCTGCCTCTTCTGTTGTCATGACAGGAAGTGCCAGTGATGCTGATGGAACCGTCACTACCTTGTGGACGCAGGTTAGCGGGCCTAATACTGCAACTATTACAAACCCAGCTTCGGTTACAACCAGTATTACCGGATTAATTGTAGGTGTGTACACTTTCCGTTTAACAGGTACAGATAATGCGAGTGCAGTCGTGAGTGATGATGTAGTGGTGAATGTGGTTAATCCGACACCAGTAGTTTCCAAAAACATTCAGTTCCGCTTCTATGCTCCTTCTTTTGGTGCGGCCATTGATACTAACAGCTGGAACAACTGGAATAGTGCTGGTAATAATAGTTTTACGGCTACTAACATAAAGTATGCGGATGGTACGTACAGCACTTATGGTTTAAGTACCACCAATTTTGGTATGATTAGTAATAACGGAACTTCTTATACCGGCTTTACCATGTGTCCAGATCTGGTAGGACAACAAACATCCTATTATCCTGGTACCAGAACCTTACAATTTACCGGTTTAGACAGTACGAAAACTTATCACTTGGAACTGTATTGTTCCCGTACAAACAATCAAAGTACAAGGTTCACCATCGATACTACGCATATTGTTATTGCTGCCTTAAATAACAAAGGTAATGCGGCAAACTTCAATAACTTAAAACCTACTGCAGGGGTTATCACACTTACTATCGGTCCGTCGGCTTATTCCACACAAAGCTATTTAAATGGTGGTATCTTAACCGAGGTTGGCGATTCAATACCCGCGAATATTCCGCCGGTTGTCAATGCAGGTTTAGACCAAACCATTACATCACCCACCGACTCTGTTCTATTAAATGGGACTGCGAGTGATGCTGATGGAACCGTTACTACTGTATGGACACAAATCAGCGGACCCAATACTGCTACCATTGCCAATCCAACATCGGTTAACACCGCTGTTACAGGATTAGTTGTCGGCGTTTATACTTTCCGTTTAACGGGTACTGATAATAATAGTGCGGTTGTCAGTGATGATGTTGAGGTTACTGTCCAAAACCCTGCTCCAATTATTACTAAAAAAATACAGTTCCGTTTTTACAATCCATCATTTGGTGCTGTAATAGATACCAGTAGCTGGAACAACTGGAATAGTACCGGTAATAATAGTTTTACCGCCACTAATATTAAGTATTCCGATGGCAGCTATAGCAGCTATGGTTTAAGCACCACTAATTTTGGCATGATTAGCAGTAACGGAACATCCTATACGGGATTCACCATGTGTCCGGATCTTGTGGGGCAGCAAACCTCCTATTATCCTGGTACCAGAACCTTACAATTTACCGGTTTAGACAGTACGAAAACTTATAACCTGGAACTGTATTGTTCCCGTTCTAATAATCAAAGTACAAAGTTCACCATCGGTTCAACGGATATTAATATTGCCGCGTTAAACAATAAAAGTAATGCCGCTAATTTTAATAATCTTTCGCCAGTAGGAGGTGTTATTACACTTACCATCGGGCCGTCTACCTCCTCTACCCAAAGCTATCTTAATGGTGGCACTTTAACGGAGGTAGATACTTCCACACATTCTTTATCTGCTCCGGTAGTTCCAGGTGAGCTATCACTAACACCTTTGGTTACCCTGTCAAACACAAATGCTAAACAAACAGTATTCCCTAATCCTTTTGTTTCCGAATTAAAGTTATCCTACAATAGTTCGAGCGCCGGTATTGTTACTGTCAGGATTGTTAATATGTCGGGACAACAAGAAATTGTACGTAAAGTTGCTGTGCAGGTCGGTAATAATGTGTTACAGTTAAGAGATTTAGAAAAATTAAAGGTAGGTATATACTTACTTGAGGTTATTTCTAAAGAAGGAAAATCCTCCCATAAAGTGAGTAAGATGTAAAGTTTACCTCTCTAAATTTAAAAGCCCTTTGATTTATTTCAAAGGGCTTTTTTTATTATTATAATTAATACAAACTTATGGAAAAGGATAATTATAGCAGCGGGGGCGATCTTAGCCCGAATGTCTCCAACCAAATTGTGGTTTCGCTAAGGCGCAACACCGGCAGCACCTGGCAATATTTAAATGGATTTATTCTTACCGAAGATCCATCGGCTAAGCGTATGCTAACCCAGCAGCGGGCTACAGTAATTAATGACAACCTTCGTGTTTCCACCAAGACCCTTATCAGCCCGAACCCAGTACAACAACATTTACAATTACAATACTATAGCGAGACTGGGGAAAATGTACGGTATAACGTGGTCGATGCCACTGGGAAGGTAGTGTTAAACGGTAGCTTTTCCAAAGCTGGCGGCATTATACGCCAATCCTTATCTGTTGTAACATTACAGCCAGACATTTACCTGTTGCAATAGCAACCAAGTTCCGCTACATTACAAACGCTTAAGTTTATGAAACAATAAAATTTGTTCTTTTTAAACAATAAAGCGACCATATGGTCGCTTTATTGTTTTGTGGGTATTTTGACTGATTTTTTTTCTTTGAAAGAAATGTTTTTTTGTTGACCAGCTGCATTCCTACTAGCAACCTCCGTTGTGTCACTCACTGCATCGTTCGGTAATACTCTTGGGCATTGAGCAAAATCTAACTGATGGTAAAATGTTTTTAGATCACCCTGATAAAATCTGGGAAGGTACTATTGGCACAAGTCATCTTGCGGAAGACTTGCGTCAGATGGGGATCGGTAGTTCAGTTGGTTAGAATGCCGCCCTGTCACGGCGAAGGTCGCGGGTTCGAGTCCCGTCCGGTCCGCAAAAGAGAGAGAGTCTCTCACTAAAACCCGCTTTAGTAGCGGGTTTTACTTTTTTCCAAACGTTTAGTCGAATTTTTAGTCGAAGTCCCGGATTTTTCTATTCAAATAACTTACTATACTTTACTCAAGGTAACTTAGCCTTATAAAATTACATCTATTTTATTTTAGTTTTATTTAAGCTAATATTTTTATCATTTTATAATGATTCTAAAGAAAGCTATAGCAAGATTAATCAATTAATAATTGGAGAAATAGTTTCCCTCTTCTTGCTATTATTTATACAATTTCCTCAGCCAACAATTGCCAAGGTTAACCTTTGAGTACAGTTATCCTTATTTCTATTTTGCTATTGTCCATCTTGTCACAACAAAATATTTGGCTATGAAAGAATCTGTGAACAAGGCTGTGCCAGTGACTCCAATGCTTTTCCCTTTTGAACCGGAACAATTCTGGTCAACTATCCGACAAATTATTCGGGAAGAGTTAACAAATATCAATAAAAATTTGCCGGCAAATCCCAGCCATGAAACGCCCGGTTTAACCTATAAGCCACTTTATAAGATTGCAGAAGTTTGTCAGCTCTTTCAGGTTAGTAAACCCACTATTTACGATTGGATTAAAAATGGTCAGTTAAAACCATATAAAATTAGATCAAGAGTATATTTTCTCTGGCAGGATATCAATTTTCTATTGAACCCATCAGTAAAAAAGTAAAGATTGAAAATTAGATTTAAAAATATGTAAAACTACTTTTGAGTACTTGCATTTTTAAGATATTATAATTTTCATTTAGTAAAAAAGAATTGTTTAATAGATATGCTAAATTGAGACTGATAATTGCTGTACGAAAAATCGTTGTTTTATTATCTTAGACGTTGAACTATTATACTACATAAAATCATCTTAAAATCTCAAATCAATTAGTAAAGAAATATTATTGAACACATTTAATGTTAATTTGATTTGTTATTGTAAATACGAATTTAATTCTAAGTTATTATTATTGTTTACACTTTTTCATTTATAAATTGTACTTCAAATAACTTATAAATTATTTATATTTACTTATCTAATTAAACCACTTTTTATGAAGGAAAAATTGCTTTCATCACTTGATTTAACAAACTATACAAAAGATATAAACAAAATTGTTGATGAAATCATTAAAGCAAATCCAGATCTAAAAACTAATGCAATACTTGCCCAAATAAAATGCTACTCTGATGAACTACCGAGGTATATTAGAGAATATATATATGAGTATAAGCTGAAATCAAAAATTAAAGTACTTGTATTTAACCTCTCATTAGAGCAATATTCATTTGGATCTACTCCTACAAAAATTGCCGAATCATTTGAAAAAGAAACTATAAGTAAGATAGAGATTCTACATTGCTTAATTAGTTCTGTCCTTGGAGAAATTTTCACCTGGAGCTCTATCCAAAATGGTAATATCATAAATGAAGTTTTTCCTATTAAAGAAAACATGGACAAACCAATTAGTTCTGGTTCCAACAATGTTTTCGATTTGCATACCGAGGATGCATTCCACCCATTTATGGGTGAATATTTATCATTATTCTGCTTAAAAAACTTCAATAATGCTGCGACAATTTTATCATCATTTGACATTTCAGAAATGTCTGAAAAAGTCATTGATATCCTTTTTGAAAAAAGATTCTTAATTGGTCCTAATATAGCCCATAACGTTAACACACAAAACGAAAAATTTTCTATTTTATTTGGAAATAGAAAATTTCCCTTTCTTAGGATAAACTTGAACAACATTAAAGTTTTGAAAAATGATGATGATGCAAGAAATGCATTAGATACCATCACCCGAGTTCTTCAAGAGAATATTATAAAATATCCAATGAAGAGTGGTGATCTGATGTTCATTGACAACTTTAGAACTGTTCACGGACGGGATATTTATTATCCTAAATATGATGGAACAGATCGTTGGTTAAAAAGACTATATATTACCAATGATCTTAAAAAATCAAGTGAATTCAAATCAACCATTGATTCAAGAATAATAAATGTAAGATGACAACAATAACCGATTATATATCTATATTAAATTCAACCTTGGAAGTAAAAATAAATATCCCCCAAAAATATGAAAATAAAGATATAATTTTTCTTCATGGAGCTGGAATGGCTTCAATAGATCGGTATCATTATATTACAGAAGTAGTTAATGGTCTTGGCTATAAAACAATTTTATTTAATTTTTCTGGACATGGAAATAGTACGGGCAGTATAAAAGAATCAAGTTTAGAGCGAAGAAATATTGAGGCTGAATTTATTTTAAATAATTACAATATCACAGAGCCTTTTTCTATTATTGCATCCAGTATGGGGGCTTACAATGCTATAAATATAGCTTCAAAATATAAAGTGGAAAGATTAATTCTTTTTTGTCCAGCCGTTTATGCAACAGAGGCTTATCAGGCTCCTTTTACAAAAGAATTTACAACTATTATTAGAAAAGATAAGAGTTGGCTTCATTCTGATGCATTTGATATTATCTCAAACTATGAAGGTGAAATAATTATTATAATTGGAACGAATGATGAAATAATTCCTTTTGAAGTTGTTGATAAAATTTTAAATATTTCATCAAAATGTAAAAAGAAAACTTTATTAAAAATTGATAATGCCCCACATGCTTTACATTCTTGGTTGTTAAAACCTGAAAATATGAAAGAACTTGAAAAAGTAATATCCCTAATTGTTAACACATTTCTACAATAAGACTATGAAAATTTTAAAACTCAATCAAAAAAATGACGTCAAAAGGGCATTTAATTCATTTTTCAAAAAAAATACTGATCCCACATATGCCCCAAAACCCAAAACATATAATAGTAGCTTTCTGAATGGTGATGATAAAGCTCTAGAAGTAATCTCTTACTTAATTAATAAAAATGCTCCTTTAGATAGATTAGCATATTTAAGCATAGGCGGTGCTGATGGAGCAGATGTAATTAAAGTACTTCAAAACACTGATATAAAATACGGTCTATTATTAGAGTATGACCACGATTGCTGTAAACAAGCAAGACATGAGTCGAAATACCTAATGGAAGGAAAACAGTTAAGTGTCATAGAAGGTGATGCATTTTCAAATCGAAAAAAAATAAATGAGATATTAAACAAACTATATAACTCAAAATTAATTGATGGTGTTGTAATTACTGGATTTTCTGTCTTTCATGAACTGCCAGAAAGGTCAACAGGTCCAGGATATGATTTGAGAACTTTTATTTTACAAATGATAGAAGGAATTAATCAAGTATATTTCTATTCAAAAGAACCTTGCAGTTTTACAGAATGGACCGGCAGAGTAGAAATTTCATTCCCTTCTCTTATTGATAATGAAACTCTTTACAAATTTTGTCTTATTGTTCAACAGAAATTAGGTAATGGAAATAGTCAAGGATTTAACCAACCAATAATTAAATTGAAAGATTGTATTGAATTAAGTTCTGAGCTAGCAACTGAAGTAGTTAAAAAGATAGTATATTTTTTATATGATGGAGATGAGGACAAGCTATTATATGAACTTCAAGAAAGTCATTCTAAGTTTTCCCTAAATGCTTTTTCAACCCAAGTCAATAATATATTTTCTGCCAATCCAAAAAACTTCGAGTCAGAAGGTACAACTAGAAATGAAACTACAAATACTTTTAGAAGAATTTATGAAGCCTCGGGAATAAAAATTAAATCAGTTAACAATGTTTTTGTAGATACAATTGCTCCAAATGGCTTTGTTACTATACGGTCATTTTATAGACCTTTAAAACAAAATAAAAAAAACAAAGTACAATATTCTCCTGCGCGAACAGAAAAAGACGCAATTTACTTATTTTTTAAAGCAATTGAAGTCAAAAAATTTGAAATTGCCTTTACCTATTTAAATAACAACCTTCGTTCATTTCGATGGAATAACGATGTTAATAGATTTGTAGATGGCTATCACAATCTCATTCAGCAAAAGCTTATTAGTATTTCTCAATCAGAAAATAATATGGGTAAAGGCTGGTTGGTGTATATCCAAAGTGAATTAAAAGTCTATACTAAGGATAACAATATAATAATTGAAGATATTGTAAGAAATGGGATTGGTGATTTTAATTTAGATATTATTAAAGAAAGAGTTGAAATGATGGAAAATTTTGTTGATAAATTCCATGGGAATAAAGAAAATTTTTTAAAAATTCCTTTATTTCGATTTTTACATCCAAATTATATAGATGACATAAGATGGATTTCAAATATTTCTGATATAGATGCAAGTAAGGAATTTTCAAAGCAAAAGACAACAATTCACGCATGTTATAACGTATTCTGTCAAGAAGAAGATGGGAAATGGGAAATCACCAAATTATCTCCAATAAACTTTAATGGATTGCCACTTAAATAATTCCAAAACTAAAACATATTAGATACTAAAATAGAATTTAGATAATAATTACAAAAATGAAAAAAATAAAAAAAAGTTTTTCTAGTATAAATATTATTAATTGGCAGCAACTGCTAAAGAAAATCAAACAAAAAGATAATATAACCTTCCAATATATATACCACTTTATACAATTGCATTAAATAACTTCTACAAAAGAAAAATTGAAACTTGTAATTCGATAAAAATTCTATAACTCTTTCCGAACCTCTCTGGTAGAATATTAATGATCCTTGATAGATAAACAGAGATTAGTAAATTTATCTCATCATTGAAATAGAAATGAAGTTAAACAGACTCCAGAAAATATAGGTTTATAAACTTGAAATTTCTGCATTAATGAAAGAAATAAATAAATCTCCATTAACAAAAAAATACTCAATAAATGCTACAGTTCATCCTGTACATTTTGAAGATCTAGGCGGTATCCAATTTGAAAGAATGGTTTTTGCTTTTTTAAATGAAACAGAAGAATGGGATAGTTTAATGTGGTTAGGACAAACAGGAAGTGACGGAGGCAGGGATATTTGGGGAATAAAAGAAAAAAACAGTTATTGTTTTCAATGTGCGAATTACCGAAAACTTGTTTTAAAGAAGATCACAGATGATATAGATAAACTTCAAAAAGGAAATCAAATACCTACATATTTTAAAGTCATCTGCGGTGGTACTATTACAGTTAAACAACGGGATAAAATAAAAGCTTATGCAGCTGCAGCGGGAATGCATAAAATAGAAATTTGGAGTGGTGCTGAATTTGAAGAAAGAATAAGGAAGCAAGCTCCGAAAATATTGCAAAGGTTCTTTAATGGAGAACAATTCCCGGAATATCAAGCCCCCCTTTCAACAAAAACACATTTTGATGAAACCTTTGCACTAATATCAAAATATCGATCTCAAAAGAAGTTAACTGAGTTGTTGGACCTTTTAGAAGAAATCATCTCAAATGACGACTTTACAGAAAAAAATAGCGAAAAACTAGAGGCGTTTATCTTTGACGATCAGTTTTTGATTGAATATATTGCAACTAATGCACCTAAAATTTTAATCGATTTTACCTATAAATATAGTTGCTCACCAATAAACCAAGGCACTCATCTTTACCAAATACTTAAAGGACTATTATCTGATAAAAGTAATCCCATCTACTCTGAAATAAGAAAGTATGGTACAGAAGATATTAAAGAATATTTTCTTCATGATCACTGGCATATCGAATTCACTGAATTCAAATTCTACAATAATAAAGATTATAATACTCCACTCCCTCTTATAAAATGGCTAGCCCAAATAATTGCTTCTTGTCCCTCAGGACTAAAAGAGGAAATACGATATTTTTTAAACCATTTTGCTAATAGTAATGATGATGCATCAAATAGAAAATTATACACTGAGGAAGAAATAGACCTAACATTTGCATATGATCCTCTGTATAATACCATCGAATTATTTAGAATGGTCTTAGTTGAGGTTGTATTCAATTACCTTAGTGCTACATATTTAATTGACAGGATTTTACTAATGTTGTACAGTGCATTCGATTATGTACTTGAGCAAACGGATAGTACTTCGATGAATGTAGCATTAAATAATAACAGCTTTACAGTAAATGAACTTTTATTAAAGCGCATTTTTCAGAGCTACCTCTCCTTATTCATTTTATTAAGAACAATTGCTGAAAAAAGAATTGAAGAGCTTGATGCAAAAAATGAGAAAGAAAATTCCTTGTGGATTATAAAACAGTTATTCAGCAAGGTTGATAAGCTAATAGACAGCAATTCTCTTTCTAATGATTCAAAACTTTATTACGTCGAAAACCTGATAGAACTATACTTTAAATTACCAATCTACTTCATAGATCTTAAAAAGGGAAATGTAGAATCGATTAGTGAAGCCATACTTTATCAGTTTAAGCACTCAATGACTGTATCTCCTTTCGGCAAACCGAAAAAATTTCAAACTATCTTTAAAAGGGTTTGTGAACGGCATGAATTTTACAGACATAATAACGAACTCAATTTTTATAGAGCGAGGCGATTCTATGAATACCTATTACCATTCACAGATGGACTTGTATATAAGATAATTGATATTTAGTAATTGTAGATAGCTAAAAAACTCAATTACTTATAAATAAGAATCTTATACTAAGCTCATATTCTTTACTTACTATTTTTGACAAATTCCTGCTACTATAGGATTTCCCACTTAAATTATCAACTAATACATAATTATCGTAACACAAAATATAATATAGCAAAAGCGGAGGGAAATGACATTTATAATAGAATAACTGATTTGCTATTCATTAAAAGAATTTAATATTATAGCAACAATCTAAATCTTCTTATTAAGTCAACCGCTTGAAGATAAGAAGCATCATACTTCTCTGCAGAATTTAATCTTAGATTATTCAATACCTTATTGTGTTCAACTTCGCTTATTATGTATTCTTCTATTCCAAATCGTTCAATAATTTCTTCAATTGTTTGCACACCCCAGGCATCTTCGACTTTACCGTCTGGATGAAGTACAAAACTATGTACAAACCCTAGCAAAGAATGAACATAAAGATTATTAAATCGAGTTGCAATTATTGAAGTAGATTCTGTGTAGTTCCTGAAACATTAAAATAATTACTTTGTACTGCAACCAATGCACCGTATTGTAAAAAACAAAGTATCGATTCCAGGACGGCAAGGCAGAAAAACCAGTAATATGCCTGCTTTAAAAAATCTTTTTTATACTTGTTACCTATTGCATACTGTATAAAACATAAAAAACATGGCAAAGACAGGTAATACAAATGCAGCAGGCTGAATTGCTGTGACCTTAAATAAGTACCTATTATATAATATAGGCTAAGTGCGAATAACAGGTAACATGCTGTGTAATCTGTTTTACCTGATATAGAAATTAAGGACTCCCGCTTTTGAATTAAAAGTGCTAAGAAAGGGATACAGGAAAATATAATTGCCGAAAAAATGGAGAAGATAAATGGCTCACCAAATATGGGTACATTAATTAGTATTAATCCAAATTGAATTCTGAACAGCCATAAAATGCCTTCATTAAATGAAGCAGTTTTTAGTAATTTTTGCATAGGCCTTTATAACCCCAACAATTACCTTAAACCGATTACCGTTAAGATAATTGTTTAAGGGTGTTTTGGTTAATTAAGACAGTCTACAAAATTACTAGGGCGATAACAAATAAACAATATGGGAACTACGTAAATTTACGACCATTTTTTGCGTAGTTTTACGCATGAATAGTAAAATTATTTAATTCGTTTTTTTGTCGTTACTTAAATTTTCGAAGGTAACTTGGGGATCTCTATTCTTAATCCTGGCAGATTATATTGAAGTTTGATTTAATGTTTTTTAGTATTCCCGATCCTGAATATTTAAGCTTGTAATTATTATCTGAAGAAATGATGAAATCATCATAAAGTCTTACTCCAGTTAACTCCATCTTTTTTATTTGCAAATAGTCGAATGCCTACTTTGTTATTATCATAACGAACACTAAGATGGTAAGGTTTATTATATTCGTTTGCCAATATTACAATGTTTTTCCTCATTTCTGACTATATAGCGAAATCGAATGTATAAGCCCCTTTTATTTGCCCTAGATTAATAGTTATAATTTTATTAGTAGCAGGTACCCGAAGCTTCCTTAGTTTTTCTTTGTAAAATTCTATAAGAAAAGAAAAATCACCTAAAGAATAAATGGCATCAATATTATCTTCGTTAATTACTTTTTTTAATTTTATAGATTCAGGGGAATTTAATTTAAAAACAGTATCCCTTGTATCTACTATAATACCGTCATTTAAAAATTGAAGTTTTAATGTACTCCCCTTATTCTAATTTTTAATAATAAATTGCTTACTATCTGCAGAATAATTGACAGATTCATCCTTTGACGAAATTGACATTAAATATCCCTTTGAGATATTCACGTATTTGCCAATCTTTATCCTTTTCAATTCCTTATTATTATGACAAATTTTTATACTATCAAAATTATACTGCCCGTTATACTTATACTTATTCTCAGCACCATTACTCAATGCTTTATTACTAATCATAGCCATCGTCAAACCAAACGGATAATAATGTGTTTCTTACAGTAAGAATATCTAAAACTATTTACTTACAGTTTAGCGTTTTCATTCTTTCAACAACTAAATCATAAAGAGAAAACTCAATATAGGGAGGAATTAATTTTTCTTCGACAAATGGTTTCTTTGTAAAATTTTCGTTTTTACTTTCTTTTATTATTTTTAATACTTTACAGTTATTGATTCTCTCAACTACTTGTGACCTAACTGATATTGGATTGTGAAAAGACTCCCATGCACCTTTATTATTATAATCAAACTGTGTATCGTTTAAAAATAATGGTAACTCCTTTTCACTTTTTGCTAGATTTATGGAATCAATATATTTTGATAAATATGTTTCCAAAAAATTTCGATTGTTAAGCTTATTTATATCTTCTTTTAAAATAGTATAGGTTGTATCCTCATTTCTTTTGTTTAGGCTGCTTTGTTCATTACATGAAAAGAGTAATGCAATGTAGACTATGATATAGATTCGCATGATATATATTAATTATAATTGTATAAATTTTCCGGCACCACCATTCGTATATGGCATATTTCCATTTAAAGCTTTGTTTGCTCTTTTGTTTGCGTCTGCCTCAATAGTTTTTTCTTGACTACTTAATACTTCTGCAATTTTTACCTGCCCCTCACTAAAAATACTATTCAGGTAATCTCCTTTCGATATACCTTTTATTGCTGTTGGAGACTCTTTTTTTACTTTATCATACATTGAGGAAGCCTGGTCCAATATGTTATCAATTGTACCCGTAAAGCTTCCTTCTGTTATTTTTCCTTTTGCATCTTTACTTTGAAACAAACTAGAAACGGTTATTGTTGACATTATTGCTTCTGAAAATTGTTCTCCATGAGCTCGCTCATGCGCCTCTACTTCTGTCGCTAAGCCAGGATTCATAACATCAAGTCGTCCTCCTTTTTTGAGTTCATAATTAACATTAACAGATATATATGCTGTTACATCATATTTACCAGTTTTTTTGTTTAGTTGGTAAGACATACTCTCCTTTGATCCAAATCCTCCTAAAAGGGTTGTAACTCCTAATTGATTTTCGTTACTTGGGAAGCTAGGAAGAGGATCCTTGGTCATTCCAGTTGAAGCCATTCTTGAGTCTGGTGTGGAATGGTACCAAACGGAACTTGCCCCATGTATTATTATTTCTTTGCCATTAGGATCTATATATTTTATAGGATTATTTGCACAATAATTATAAGGAGATAAGTTATAATACTTATCAGCTAATGGGTCTATATGATTCCATCTACCAGTCTGATTATCATACATTCTGGCGCCATAATCTAACCATTCAAGTCCAGAACCATCACTAAATTCTTTTCGTTGTTCTTCCTTGCCGTTATACTTATACTTATTCTCAGTACCATTACCCAATGCTTTACTACTAATCATAGCCATTGTCAAGCCGAACGGATAATAATGCGTTTCTTCCAATAAAGGACTACGAACATGTGTCACTTGTAAGTTATCAAAGAACACATCAATATTGGTTGCCTCATTGCTGGTATAAATATACAAATATCCGTTCTTAGGTATTGTTAAACCCGTTTTAGTGTGGATTTTTACTGAGCCACTTGCTCCTACTTGCTCAAAGTTACTGGCTTCTTCTACGATTTTAAACCGTTCATCAAACAAAATCCAGTTTATATAGGCCTTTGGTTTGTGGGCAGTTGTAGTTTGTGTACTTAAAAAGCTGGTTATTGATCCGTTAATTCCTGCACCGGGATGTTGCAACTGTGCTTGTGTAGCTTTTCCTCCACTAGCACCTGCTAATCCTGTTACCAATGCATTGAATAAATCCGTTATAACATTACCGTTATTATTGTTTGCTACAGAAATGGTACTATATCCACTAGCTACTCGTATATTATAACTATCTCCGGCCATTACTTTTAATAACAAGCTTGGGCCAATCTTGGATACTCCTGTTGCATTTTTGGTTCTTGCTACCTTGGTATTAGTACTATACAAAGGATCACTAAACCAAGCTGGTTTATTGTATTGAGTACTGCTTAGATTGTCATACAGTAATTCTTCGGCAGTAATGGTCGAGGCTTCAAGGGTTGCTGCAATATAGGCATCTGTTTTTTCCTCATCGGTCAATACAGCCCGCACATTTCCCAAATGATCCTTTAAAAAATAATCAAACGCAAAACTGGTATCTTTTTTCCCAAAACGAATACGCCCTTCTTCCATACCAATAATCAAACTAGTGTCACTACCTTTATAATAATTATACTCCGAAATATATCTTAGCTTTTCAGTATAAACAAAACCTCCCGCATAATAAGTGGTGGCCGTTGTATCCTGCCCCGGCTCAAATACTGTCTTTTTAAATTTATTACCCGCTGCATCATAGGTATAAATAATAGTCCCTTTTAAGGTGGATGCATTGTATGCAGTGCCTACTTTAATTGTGTCTGGTAAATTAAGATAGTTATAAGTAATGCCGTTTGTACTGGCATTACCTATATTTTTATTATGGTCTTTTACCATATTGCCATTTTCATCATAAGCATAATCGTCATTATTACCGCTTCCGTTATTGTAAAAATCCCCAAGCTTATTATCGGTGGTATTGCCATCAGTAACCTTTAATAGTTTATTACTGCCGTCAGCATAGGTATAGGTTAAAATATCTATCTGAGTACTGCTGACAATTTGTAAACCCATTTGCTGCATTTTTTTTATATTGCCATTAGCGTCATAGGCTGTGGCGACATCCTCCCCATCGCCCATCTTTACACTATAGTTTACCCCTGTCCATGGGCTAAATACACCACTTGAAAATTGGGCAAAATCTGCTTTTAACAAACGGTTAGCAGCGTCATACCCATAGTCATATTTTCGTTTTTCACCGTCACCTTTACTTTTCCAGGCTTGCCCGCTGATGTTCCCGTTAAACTGTGCAGCTGCATATGTTTGGTTCGCTATCAGGTTATTATTTGTTTTATCGTAACCCAAGTCAAATCCAAAATAATTATCCTGGTGCAAATCACGGGCATAGTTACGGTTCATTCCCAATAGCCACCCACGGATATTATAATCAAAACTTAAGCTATCTAACCCATTGCCACTATCAAACTCAGGAGCCAGTATTTTCTTTTTCAGCTGACCCAATGCATCATATTGGTTTTGAGAAATGATTTTCTCATCACCTGGGAAATGTTTTTGTGGCTGGTTAATATATTTATAGGGTTGCTTAGAAATCTCCAGCACACGCCATAAGGAATCATAAGTATATCGAGTAATAATTTGGTCCCAGTCTTTCCCTTTATACAAACGGTTAATGCTTACCAGCATTGTGCCATTCCAGCTGTATTGATTGGTAATTGTTTGTCTAAAAGTCTTTTGAAGGTAGCCATCATCATCTTTTACCCGATTAATTCTCTGTTGTATAACCCTTCCTTTTTCATCATAAATATTTGCCGTTACCACCCAGCTAGCTGTACCGTCCATAATTTTTACTCTGGTTCCTGTTACCAATCCTCTTGTAGCAGTAAGTATTGTTTTCGGCTGGGTATATGGCCAGGTGTTAGTTACAGGTGTTAATAAATACGAGTCCAGCAAAGTGTTATATGTATCACCTTCCTCAAAATACTCAAACAACCAGCCTGCATAACTATCATAGTACGTAGCAGTCAATTCCTCATACACTTGTCCTGAAAGATTTGGATATGAGTTGCTACCCGCAGCTTGTGTTAATTGGTAAGTAAACGTATTGGCGGTTGTCCACATACCAGTACTTAAAGGGCGGTTCATTTGATCATAAAGCGTGTACAACCATTTATCCTTTATACGCATATTGGCGTCCTGCGTTAAAACTAAGCGGTCTCGTGCATCATATACCATATAAACTTCTCCGGCACCAGGCACTTTTTTTCTTATCATTCTGTTTTTAGCATCGTACTCATAACGGAAACATTGCTCATTTAACACGGTACTAGAGACACTCCAGGAAGCACCTGATATAGTTATTACTCCTTCCGGTTGTATTACTGCACGTAATCGGTTAATGTCATCATAAATATAGTAGGTACATAACCAGCCACTATATCCTTTTCCTTTTCCCGTATCTGCTGCTGCTGTTAATTGTACTTTCTTTAAGATAGTTTTTTGTTCTTTATCCATAAAAACAATTACCTGTTTTCCATGTTCGTCAATGGTTATATTTTTATATAACATGCCGGTGTCATACAACGCAGAACTACTATAGGTTCCAAAGTTGTTGGCTACATCCGTTACATTCCATATACGTACACTATCTGCCTTATTGTTTAACCAGTATTTGTTCTTAACAGATCGACGGTCATTTTCATTGGATAATGTGCTTGTGCCTACCCAACTATTACCCGGAGCAAAAGATTCTGCTACACGCCCTAATGGAGAGTTTTCTATTATTGTCTTCTCAAAATACCAACTCTCATTCTGACCTGCCAGCATATTTTGCATAAACACCTCCTGTTGTTTAAAGGGATTAACTTTTACCCAACCATCATTTAAGGAGGTATTACCTTGTGCGTTATTAGCTGCAAAAGGTAAGTAGCGTACACTTTCTTTTCCATAAGCATCATATACATGAGGTGCAACCAAATCATTTGCCACACCGCCAGTAACTAAAGATCCTTTCTTTACCACACTTTGTAACGGGCGCCCCAAACCATCTATGTATTGGGTGGTTTGTTGTACCTGAGAAACAGTCTTGCCTGGCAATACAGCTGTATCTTTTTCAGGGCTTTTGGCTGTCCAGCTACGTACATAATTTACCGGTGCCTGACCATAATAAGCAGGTGCTACCGGTGGCTGAGCCAGCATTTCTATAAATGGTAAAGCTGTCATCAACCAAACCAAACATATAACGGTTATAAATTTATATTTCGCCATAAGATGGTTTAATTAGTTATTGGTTAGAAGAACTTTTTTCTTTTGTATGTACAGAGAATATTTGTTTTCCGGCAATACCAGTTTATACAAAGAATCTCTTGTATTTTCAATACGCTGAATATTATATTGTAATGAATCAAATTGTTCTTTGTGTGTCTGTCTAACCGCCATTTTTTTCGCATGAATGCTTTTATTGACTAATTCTATTTTTAATGATTCTAAAGATGTTAAAGCAAGACTATCTTCTATTTTTTTTAACATTCTTTTCTGCATTGTTTCAGCATCCTGTCCTAAAACAATATCAGGTATAAATAGTAAAAAGAAAATAAAAATTAGCAAATAATATTTCATATTGTAAAATTTAAAGTTCAATATAGAAGCAAGTGTTGGAACTGTTATGCGTGTAATCCTGTGACCAATAACCATCGGAAAACTCGTAATGGTAGGTACATTGCCAAGTAGTTGCATTAATTTTTACTGAATGGGTATAAACTTTTACTCCCGTTTCACATAGACCATTTACAACTCGTTTATTTTCACCTGTGCAATTTGGTACTGGCGTGCAATTGCCGGTAATACCAATATTTACCCATCGTGTTTCTAAATATGTTGCGCTACAATAACTATCATCCCGTTGTTGTTCCATTTCTGTTCCGTTATAGTTATTGTTTAAACCTCCTTTTATACATTCTTTTAATCCTGTTGCTACCCAGTTAGCCGATTGTCCGCTACAATTAGCTATAGTATCTTTATACCTGTATTGGTATTGTTGTAAGATATTGCTATCCATATCCCTAATTACATGTAGACGATGAAACGGATCATAGCTATAATACACTACTTCATCCTTAAGATTATTTGATTTAGCAATAGCTCCTACAAAAGGTTTATACACTATCGTATTCATCACGGCATCTATGGGATACAACCGTAATTCATCTAAAAACACCCCTGTTATTTCTACATTAACCGGGTTAGTCAACCTTCGTGTATACAATTTCCAATTACCATTGGTTTTCGCTAACGTTGAAGAAAATCCATTTATCAACGGAGCTCCTGAGCCCTTTGTCCATACAGTAATATCGTATTGTCCATTTGGAAGTGATTGCTTTCTTATTGTACCTGATACACTTTTATTACCGGTAAATCCTTCATTATGATAAGTGGGTGTCACAGAGGGAGAAAATTCCCAGTTACCCATTGCAGTAGTTTCTTCAAAACTTGTATAGGCTATTTGGTTAAAGCTTGCTAATGATGCTTCAGCTATCGGGTACATTTTATTGTGGCCCCATATGTATGACATACTATTATCGGCTATTTTTCTGACCTGTAATAAATTCCCAGAACTATCATATTGCTCAAAGAAAATCCGACTGGACACCACATCATCCTTTGAGGATTTTAGTTTAATGGTATCAGGTCTAAAAATATCCCATCCTGCAAACCATTTTTTGTAAGAAATCAGCTGATGTTGTTGTAATATATTGTTACGGAAAATTTTGGATTCAACGGGTTGAGTAATCATATTTCTTGTCACCATTTCACTTAATACAACGTTACCGGAATAATCTGTCGGATATTTTTGCTCTATTTTCAATTCATTGTTTTTACTGTCATATGTAGTGGTGGTTGCCGGCAACATATTATCAACGGAAGCGTAAGTATACCTTACTGAATCATAAGCCGATATATTGTTTCCAGCATATTTTTTTGAAATACTTGCCATTTTCCTTATCCACCACGTTTCGTAATAATACCTGGATACATCATATGCATTGGCAAATATTTCCAGGTCATTGGTCATAAATACCGGCGTATATTTCTTCTTAAACGCCATACCATATACCTTCGTTCCTATTTTAACCGTGTCGTAACGATCATACTGTTCCTGCAGTGTAGTAAAGTTTTTATCGAAAACCCTTGTATACTCCATTGACCCGTTTAAGGTAGGATGATTGTCTGAGGGCATGGCATCCACCGTTTCTCCCCAGTCCTCAACATTTGTATATGCTTTGGATGGGTTAAAAAATTGATACTCCGTTCCACCATTTACGAATAATGAATCATCGCTTTCAATAACATTTCTATAATAAATATGGCTGCCGTTAAATCCACTGATATTAAATGTGGTGTTAGAATTGTAAATAATGTATTGGCACAAAGAACTTGCCTGCGGTATTCCAGGCATGCTACAATAATCAAATTTTGATCCTGATACACGGTAACTTACCTGATCCACTGCGATACCGGAGCTAAAGGCCAGATTATTTAAGCTTGCATAACGATAATATTTACTATGCGTGCTACCGCTTTCCGGACTTGTATATTTTATTTTTCTTAGCCTGATGCCACCGACAGGGACATTAACTGATGAGTATGTCGGAGTAGCTGTCGTATCATATTGAAGGCTAAATTGCCCGGCATTTTGCCAGTCATTTCGGATTTTCATTTCAAGTCTGTACGATTTATTAGGGTATAATACCTTATTGCTTGTAAACGAATTATCCCCGTTTAAATACATATTTAAAACTGTATCTCCTCCTTCTGTCATGTAAAACTGTACTATTCTTCCAGAAGGCGGTGTTCCACTGCCACTGTACATAGAATACATGTTGATTGTGACCGTTTGGGTATACGGGACGCTGAAGGAACTTGAAAAGTAGGAATAATGGGTGCCTGAACCTGTAAAATTTCCAGCTAATTCCACATAAACAGGTCCATATGGATTTTGAACAGCGCCTACAATAGAATTAGATTCATAAAAAAATTCTTCCTTACCACCGGTAGGATATTTAATAGCATTCAAAACACCCCGACTGGCAGAATCCGCATTGGGGCTTCTGTCACCTGTCATTGATGGGTGTGGTGTGCCATTCCCCCAATAATAATCTGATACACTTTGTAATAAATTTCCAGTATTGCCATTATAAAACCCCCAATGGTCCTGTTTGGGAGAATTGGGTTTAGGCACAAGATCCATCCGATTATAGGTAAATTCATAATCGTGGTTAATCTCTTCCAACGGTTGTAACGGATCGGTTGTTACAATTTCTTTATCTGTTAGTTTTGTCAGAAAAAATCTTCCCACTACACTTGGTGTACCATCAGGTAAAATAGTAGTACCGTCAAATCCTGGTGGGTCAAAATAATCAAATGTAAATCTCTTTAACCTAGTTGAGCCATGATGAACTGTAAATGATTTTAATCGGTTATCTCCACTCATATCCGGCCGTCCCTCATAGCTAAAGCTGGCGGTAAGACCACTGGAGGTGGTAATACTGGATAAATACCTTGAATCGTATTCTATCCTGTTTGATTTAGCGCTAAGATCCACAAACTGACCAGGAGCTGTGCAGGTACCGCACCAATCCATGTTTATGGAGCCATGCCCGAGTCTTAAGGTTTGGGAATAACCGGATACTGTCTGAACATTTATACTATTATAATTAAAGTTAATCCAAGCACCTCCCGGTATTTCTATTCTGTATAAAAAGAAGCTTGTTTTTGTTCGGCTTTTGTTTGGTAATGAAATATCCAGGTTATAATTTACTGTTTTCTCATTTTCTAAATAGCCAAACTTATACTTTATCCCATCAGTAGTTGTAATAATAAAATGTTCTCTTCCCCCCATCGCCTCCACCTTAACATTGGAGTGACTAATGAGCCTTATATTACCCAGGCTATCAAAAATAAATTTCCCGGAATAGCCGTTGAACGAAAAGTTATATTCATCTGGTTGTGTATCATAACTGGTGGCATCATCAGTCGCATTTTTGCAATAATTAAAATTGTCCAGGTCTAACGTAAGGAAATTAGAAGGTGGATATATACGGGTTCCAAAATCATCCGGGTCATCTTTTACAAGACGAGTAATAACACCGTTAGCCAGTAAAGACCATCCATAGCCAACCCTTGAAGAAGGCTCATCAGTTCGCAAACCTTGGCTGGAATAAGACACTGCAACAGGCCAGCTAAAACCGTTTACTGGAAGCGTAAATAATGGCACAGAAGCACTTATAGCTCCAGTAGAAAGGTTTGCCGAGCCTAATGAATTACGTATTATTCCAGCCGATTCAGGAGATGGCGGTAATACCTGTGGAATTTTAGGATCCTCCATTAAGGTTACCTGCCCTTTTGTCCTTACAACGAGAAAACAAAAGAACAGCATAATCAGTGTAATTTTTTTTGACACCATTGGTTAATTTTTTATAATCCATATCCAACCCTAAACAATACAGGTTGTGTTCTGGGTATCTGCTGGTAACTCAGAAAATCCCATAATAGTTTTACGGAGGTTCTTTTAAATATCTTTGAGTTCAAATTGATTTGTTTGCTCAGACCTATTAAGCCACTCTGTTGCCAGGCACTCAGGTCTTTTAATACTTCAATGCTGTTGAACTGCTGGCGGTAGTTTTGCTCATAACCACCCGTTAACCAAAAGCCGCCTTTGATCTTCCAGTCCACATAACTCCTTATCCCGATACCCTGGTGGGTAATCTTTATGTTTTGTATATTTCGGCCCCAGCCTAATTTGTAAGCAGTACCAATACCGATGATACTTTTATCATTGAGTTTATAGCCAACCGATAAACCGATATCACTTGTTGTTGGAAAATAACCATTGCTTCTTTGGCTTTGGAAGTCGGTATTGTATTCCAGTCTATCCTTAAAGCTTTTTACTTTTTGTTGATTGGGTTTAAAGCCTTCGGGCATGTCTATATCCTGACCGCCTGTATTACCTATCTGATTACCCAGTTTGTTTTTTAAACTATTTAATTGTGATTGTGCGCTCTGCATATTGTTACGGAACTGATCCATCGCTCCCGGTGCAGCTAGTTGTTGTTGTAATAAAGCGTTAACCTGTGCTCTTGTTTGTAAACCTGCCAGAGATGCATTTAAAGCTGCCGGGTCTGTTGGGGTGTTACTTGGTAGTCTGAATAAGGATGCAAGCTGGCTGTTCTTTTGCATAAACTCTTTAAACAACTTTGTTTGGCTCAGTAGTTCTATGGCTTTACGTTCTGCTTTTTTATGGTCCTTTAGTATCTCTTTATATTCATTTACCTGAGCCTGGTAATAGTATACCAGTTTGTTGATTTGTTTCATTTCTTTTACAAAGCCTATTCTTTCCAGTTGTTTGGTGAGGGTTTGTTTACGTTCCTTAATAAATTTCTTTACCAGTTCTGCTTTGTTAAACTGTTCCTGCAGACCTTGAACTTTGTCCATAGCATTAGTTAACTGGCCTCTATTGTCTTTTAGTTTTAGTAGTCCAGGATTTTGTTGTAAAAATTTTAAACTACTAGTCAGTGTATCTAAGGATGGGAGATAGGTGTTGCCGTTTTTGCTTAGTTTGGTAATATTCTGCTCTAGTTTTTTGTATTGGGCTTCGCTTTGATTTAGTAAAGCTTTGGCTTTAGTACTATCGGTTTTTTGGAGTTTTTTAAAGATGCGAGATTCTTGTTGTCGTAGCTTACTTAATAGCTTCTCCGTTTTTTTATCCAGATTGGATTCAAGATTACCTGCTGTTTTATTGATAGAAGAAAGGTATTTATCTGAAATCACAGCAACCACTGTATCAGAAGACTTTACATCTTGTGCATACACTTGAATGCTACTATATAATAATAGCATTAAACCGGTGAGCATTTTGTTAAAAGTTTTGGTCATCTTCTGAAATGCTTTTAGAAAGTTATTGGTTACTAATTATTTAATTATAAAACCTTTGTTCTTAATATTTATATTATCGTAAATAAACAGCATTATAATATCCATCACTTAACTATATGCCTCCGGCCATACCATTAGTTCATCAAGGTTGATAATTTAATGGAAAGTTTAAATTACTGTAAACAACAGGTGTTATTTACAATCTAATAGCATACTTAAATTTGGGTAAAAGTTGTATATCTCTTCTGCACAAACAGCCACCTGTTACAACAAAGAGTACCCATTGTCAAACAATAGTATTAACCTTTTCTGTATGAGATTTTTTAGTTTTAGCTTCTGTTAATAAAAGTCACCTATCTTGGATAAATCAGTAAAAGTCTGTTATTCACAAGGCTATTGCACCAGTATTGCTTTATAAGATTGAAAATGGTTATGTGCTTATAGAAGCGTTAGTTTTCTATATAACTTTTACTTGTATTAAATTAAAAATACAACATATTTTTAATTTACAAACATTGTTGTAAAAAAAATATCAAACAAAAATTATGGCTATTGGATAGTACTAATTTATTATTATTTAATAAAATATAAATTGTATTGAATCTATTTGGATTATGGAATCCTTTATATTTTTTATTCTTTAAAAGAATAAAAAATATATTATCTATAATTATTTTTACATTCGTAATATTAAATATACTATTTAATATTACTTCAATAACGAAGCGTATTTACAATAAAACGAACTGCCTAAAAGCAGTTCGTTTTATTGTCCATCTAACTTAATTCTATTTAACATCGTTGCGTCGCACTTCTTCTCTACTGCTAAAGCAGCACTAATCAACACTCAATTATTACTACCAATGAATCTTAAAACTTACAACCTACGTCGCTTAACAAATTTATTCTGTCGGTTATCATAAAAATATGGAGATACTCTTTTTACTATCTCAGCTTGTTTTGTATTGGGAGGTACAGATTTCTTTTCTGGCTCTTCCTTAGTTTTAAAAAACTGATCAGTTTTAATACCATTAATTATAAAATCTCTTTCTACAAATACTACTAAGTATCTGCCATAAGTTTCTTTAGGAAATAAATAAAACAAATAATGTCTTATATCTTTAGGGTCGTTTATCTCTTCAGTGCCTTTAAAGTCGAATATTACAGGCACCTTACTATTAAGCCAGTTATTAGGAAAGCTTTCTTCCGGATCATTCACCCAATAAGTGCTTCTGGTTGGTGTTGCACGAAAGTCCTGCATACCTTTAAAAAAACGCTCATAATCTTTTTTTAAACGGGTACCATCCACAATCCAAATCATTTTCTTATAAAAAGCTTCCCTGGAATTTCTTTCAGCAGCATTTATAAACGAGTGTTGAAATTCAACAACCAATCCGTGTTCGCTCCTTACATCAGCTATATGTTTTTCACCAGTTATTTCGTCTTTAAAAATATACTCTTGCCAATCTGTTTTAAACTGCCCCTTCCATTGTCTGTGCCATGCTGTTTCATTTTCCCACCATGTATCACATTTACGAAGGCTTTTATGTGCCCAATGATCTATTTTAATATCACCACATTTAGCAATTACTACAGATCCGCAATTCGGACAGGTTCCTGTTGCTCCTTTACCAGGTAATGTCTTTTGATTATTTATTATAGCAAATTTCATAAGTGGGAGTATGGCATGTTGGTATGGTTATGAAAGACTTATTGTCCGGGCTTTGGTACTACTATTGAGCATCGTTGCGTCGCACACTTCAGCTAAATAACTTCTATTGTCCATTTTTCTTTTTCTTAATAGCTGCCCAAGTTGAGCCTACCACTGAACCACCTACTACAGAGACAATAGAAAAAACGCCACCGGTAATCGTCGACTCAACAAATGCCCCTTGTAAGGCAGATTCTGCATCTTCTTTCCAAGGCCATCCGCTTTGCTTCTCTGGAACATTAAATCTTAAATTGTAATTCTGAGTCCAATCCTTAATGCTCCCTTTTGCAATTGCTATATATAATAACACGTATTTAATATCTTCATTTGAATATTCGGAGTTGAGTAATTGAGCTTCAATATTAGAAATATTCCTTATTAATTCATCTGATTGAAAATCTTCATTTAAACCTCTAATCTCCTCCAAATATCGAATGACACCTTTAGGAACCTTCTTTAGTTCTAACATGGAATCTATATACCTTCCTCGATCCATATTGAACATTTCAGCAATAACACTATAGCTAATTGCTTTTTTCTCTTCGGATTTTTCATTTTGAACTTTAGCAATGTATTCACTTGCAATTTCCAAGATCGTTTCAAAACTAATTTCTTCAGAATAATTGTGTTTATCTTTTAATTTTCTAAACACATAATCAATTCCCCGATTATGCAATGCTGCAATTTGTGTATATGGGTTATTTCTTCGTTTGTGAGGTTCCATAGAATGTAGTTTAGTATAATTAATGTGAACAGGTCAAGAATAAAAGCGATTTTGTCATTAAAAGATAAAATAAATTTACAAATAGTAAATATATTTTCAACAACAATAATCACATAAGTAAAGCAAAAGCTTAATTTAAAATCATACCTTAAGTTTAAGGAAGTATAAGTCCATTATTTTATCCCAATTAAAGCAATAATCTTGTTTTAATACTATAGCTGGCCCAAAAGGCTTAGATGTTTTATATTTCAATATTTTTCCAGACTTGTATTCCTTATTATGTCTAAAGTCAAAATCAAAAGTATCAGTAGAATATGAATTCTGGTTACAATAATGTGAATGATCTGTAGCAAGAATAAAATAACAAAGATCAATATTATGCTCTTTATACATTTCTAGATTTGATATATCTTTAAACACATCATAGCGATTATTCGGTTCTCTGTGATTGTCCTTTTTAAAGAACTTTAGCTCTATAGCAGCCTTAGTAGAACTGTCATCATCTTGATATTTTAATAATAAATCAACTCTTGCTCTTTCTGACTTACTTTTAATACTTGTGCCATTTAAAGAAATATATGTTTCAAATTCTAGATGAAATTTATCTTCTATCCGAAACTCATAAAGCTGACCAATAGTCTTTAGTATATGTCCTAATTCAAGTTGAAATGCACTTTCATTTCTAGCAGTAATACCTCCATATGCAAGCTTATGCGTTAATAACTTATAGGCAGTTTCAATAATTTCTTCTGTTAATTTAATTTGGTTCTCTTTACGCATGTATAAATTTTGAATATAATGCTACGAATGTATTTATTAAATTAATTCTTAGTAAATCGTCTTTTGAGGAAGTTTTATTGTGGTTACTTTTTAATCCAAGGAGTTTAAAAATGAATATTATTAAGCCTAAAATAGCTAAAAAAATAATTATTATCCAATTATTATCTGAGCTTTCTTTCATTTCCTTCTCTTTCTCCCAAAAAATAATTCGCTTATTCGTAGTCTCATTTAAAATTTTATTTTCTAATTCTTCCTTGTTTGTAAACTGGTAGTCTTTTAAATTTATTTTAATACTCTTGTAATCGCCGTTTTTATAAAAATCATCTTTTATAATTCCTGTAGCATGTGTTACTAAAACTTCAAAGAATAAGCTTTGACCATTTGTAGAAGCGGAAACATCTGGTTTTATTACTTGAAAAAATTGTTCCGAAATGGCATTTGTATAAGAAACTATACCATACTTAGGTAAAGTAATTTTATTATTAGAAATAAGTATTTCTTTAGCTAACAAATGCAAAGCAGTTTCTTGCCCTCCCTTGCAGTTTGTTTTAGTATCAAGATGTTTAAAATGCCATTGTTGAATTGGTCCTTGTGCTGTTTTTTATTGAACAGGTCTTTAATTACTTTAAGTTGCTTCATAGCACCATTATCATCAGTATATCCTTTGTCCATTTTTACTTTCCGGACAGTAAGCAAAAATGGATTCGGTATTATTGGTAATATTTCTTTCTGAAATCTGGAAATACCATATTCTTCTGGCATAGCCAATCCTATTAAATGTCCGAATGCCCAGGTAACAAAATACCCATTGCCAGTCAGGTAGCCGTCCCTTTTTTCGGAAACATCCAACAAGCTTGCTATTTCCTTTGCTACGCTTGGCTTTTCTGCAATTATTGTTTTCATATTCATTACATTTTTCTACCTCTGGATTTTGCAGGTGTTTTAAGTTTCTCCTGTTTTTCCTGCTGTTGTTTGTTTTTGGGTGTTTGTTGCCCGGTTTGCAAGGGCTCGTTAATATTTTTGGTCGCTTCATTAGTCTTACCATCAGAATTAACCGCCGTCTGCGTTTTGTTAACTTCAGTGGGCTTTACCTGGTCTTTGATTTTATTGGGGTTGTGTTGGCACGGGCTGGTAAATAGTTGGTACTTTTTCCAAAATCTACATCCAGGTCGGTTTGTATACGTTGCTTAAATGTTTTCGCTTTTTGCCTGTTTACTTTTAATGATGGGAGTTCTAAAGACTCTAGCGTTTCTTTCGCATTTTCTAATTTGTTCCGCAGGGCTGATATCTCCATTCCACTTTCAGGCGTTTGACTTTGCAACTGGCTGATTAACATAGCCGCATTCATCCCACTATTTGTCATATTCTGTTGCACACTGGTTCTGGAAGCTAAGCCATTCACAATCGGAATATTTCCGGCTCCTGAAAGTGAAAGTGTATTGAGCGAAGGGAATACTCCACTTAGTTGCGAATTCTGGGCTGCAAAATCTTTAAAGGCCGGTATTTTTCTTAGTAGTGAGGCTACCAATTCTTCTGTTTTTTGGGGATCGGTTAAAATTGCCTTGTAATTTTTTATACTTTCTATATAGTAAAAACTCTCTTTGTTTAATTTGGTTAAATATTTAGACTTACCTAAGATTAGATAGGCTTCGTGTACCAGTTGCTTTCTACGTTCCTTTATAAAAGTTTCCAGGTATTCCGCATTATCTGTTTGGTTGTTCATAGCAGCCACAGCCTTTAACAAACTATCCATTTGAATGCTTTTACCCTTCTGTTTAATCTTATTCTGCTGGGTTTGTAAATACTTAACCTGTGTCGTTAGTTTGTCCTGATAGTGATTAAACTGTGCAGTATAATCATCTACCATTTTTTTAGATGCTATGTACTTTTCTAATAAGGATTGAAAGGTTGTTTGATTGTTGCCAAAAAGACGAACAGCAGTTGGAGGGTCTACTTTTTCCAAAGCTCCTTTAATTTTTTGCTCCCATTTAGCAAGTTTGGTAAGAGAGGATTCTATTTTTGAGGAAACGGCTTTGTTGTATTTTTCCAGTTTGTTATCAACAACTGACAGGTATTTCGTAGCTAATTTCTCCATCCCAATAATAGATGAGTCTACACCTGCTTCAGAGATAATCGAAGAGGGTTTACTCATATGCTGAGCTAGCGCATGTTGCATACACAACATGGTACATAAACAGGTTACTAGTTTGGTAATGGTTCGGTTCAAGTGACTTGGTTTATTACCTTCGCCAATCTTGCACAGTTCAATGATTTCGATATTAAGATAGAATGAAGCTTTCAATAAACAATGTCATATAATTGTAGTTTATTATTTTTTACACTAACTAACGTCAATACTATTACGTAATATTAATTGATAATCAAATTATTAATAAGACATTTTGACAATTATCATAAAATGAAAATTTTAAAAAATACTACATTCGTGGTATATGGTTTCCGTAGAAATACAAAACATATATTTTATAAACGATAAGTATTAACTCTTAAAAATTGCTGTATAAAAAGACTGTACAAATACCGCCTTTACAATTGTTTCAATGTTTTCTCTCAGTTTCCTCGCTTAATAATTTTATAGGAATTGAAATGGGCATTGTTACCGTTATATACATCCATAGATTTTCCGAGGTCGTCTTCTTTGTAGGTGAAGGTTTCGCCGTCTTCGGTTTTTGTGAGGACAATATTGTGGGGGCTATTGCCATGACCGGATTTCATGGATTCAATATCGTAACTACCTCCGCTATACAGTAATACTTTAAAATATTGGCTAGAAGGTTTTTGATAGATGATAATTTTGGAGCCTTGGGATTCCAGTAATTCGACCACCAACTTTTTATCGGGGATGGAATCGAAGGATAGGGATTCCGCTTTTTTTAATGTTTCGTTCGAAGCGGATTGCAACCGAAAGGTTGGCGCTTCGTCATCCTTCATAAAGTTTATAGCGGCTTGTGCATCCGCCAAGGCGGAGTAGCCGTCCCGGGTAAGGAGAACTACCGTGTTGCGTGTCGCCTGACCTTCTTTGATGCCGGTTACCTTACGGAACAAAGCAATGGCCTCCTGTTCGCTGGGTAAGGTGTCGCCGACCTGCACCCGGTAAATCGCATCCTTTCGATCTAAGTCGGATTTGATGAGGGTATAGGGCGGCACCACAATCGAAGTATTCTTCGCTTCTTTTTCCCCTTCCGAGGGAACAGTGGCTTCATTACCGCATGCAGCTAAAGTTAAAGATAAAAGTAAAAGATTGGCCATTGGATCCCAGAGGCGAGTTGTTTTGAACGTCATGGTTTTAGATTTTAATAAGATAATGGATGCAAGACCGGTAAAGATTACCAGCCGTCAATCGTAAGTTTGTAAACGTTACAAAGTTGAAGTTATTGTTATCTGTTTCCGGCTACTCCTCCTCATCCATTTTGTTTTCGAGTTGGGTGCGGAGGTCGGTGAGGAAGCTGGTGCGGGATTTTTTGCGCATTTTGAGGTCCTGGTAACTGCGGTGGTAACCTTCGAGGCTGAGGTGGAAAGTGTGTTCGAATACGGATACGATTTCCTTTAGTTTGGCCTGGCCGCCATTGAAGACACCGGAGGCGAAGAGGCCGTAGATTAATTCGGTGGCGGCGGATTTGGAAGCGGTCCATTGAACCGTTTTCTGTGTAGTTTCTTCGCGGGCTGGTAATGTTTGTTTATTGTGCAAATAAGCGAGGATATCTGTTTCGAGTTTTTGGTAGGCTTTCATTTTTGCAATTTTGTATGTGGCCAAGGGACAGAAACGATGGTCCATCAGGAAGGTGTAATCGTCATGAAAATAATTATGCTCGTGGGTGTTTCGCAGGAATAATGATAAATCCCGATCATTGCTATTATTGCTATAGTAATTCAATAATTCCTGATTGGCCAGGAAAAAGCAGGTGATTTTTTTCAGTTCGTTGCGGAGGTATTTTTTTTGTATGGAACGGTTGATGACGTGTAGCCGATTGTGGAGGAACTTCAATTTGCGGTGGTAAATCAAAGCGGCAAAGATATCGGGTGCCAGGTTTTTAAAGACATCCACTTCTTCTTCCGGAGTACTAAAGTTATGGTGTAACATCCATTCCTTTAATTCCGCAATGCATTGTTCTATCAGGGTTATCAGTTTATCTCTGGTTTCGGCATTCCTATTTTCTTCTTCCCATTCACGGATACCATTTTCTATTTGTGTTAACACGGTTGTACAATACGCTTTCATATTACAGTCATTTTAGAAGGTTATCCAACATCAATGTACTGCTACTACCAGGAGACTTAATTGACTACTTTGGTTTTTATTCTTTCTAAAAAGTTTGCTTTGTAATTATCGCCAATGGGTATACTTTCCTGTATACCATTCATGCTGATGTGATTCCCTTGCACCATTTTAATATGCCGGAGGGAAATGATATAAGATTTATGTACCCGGAAAAAATTGTTGAGGGGTAGTCTTTGTTCGAGTTCTTTCAAGCTGACGTAGACCATCAACTTATGAAGCTGGTAATAAAATTGCATATAATTTTTACAGGCTTTTACTGCCACGATTTCATCGAGATCAATTTTAATTAACTTCCCTTTTTCGGCTTGTTTGACCAGGATATAATCATCTTTGATTTCTTCTACCGGTGTTGTTTGTCCGGATTGCAAATCTTTGAATTTTTGAACGGCAATTTTGAATCTGGGGAATTCGATGGGTTTTAATAAATAATCTACGGCATTCACTTCATAACTCTGCACGGCATAATCGGCATAGGCGGTGCAGAAGATGATTTTTGTTTTTGGGTCGAGTAACCTGGCTAATTCAATCCCGTCCATCACGGCCATTTCAATATCGAGGAATAAAAGGTCGGGGCTTTTTTCTTCCACCTGTTGCAAGCCCTCCACGGGGTTGGTGGCAGTTCCGATTAAATGTAAGTTGGGTAATAAGCCGATTAAACGACGCAGTACATTTATGGCCGGTTGCTCATCGTCAATGATAAAACAAGTAATCATGCATTTAGGATTTAATGATTAATTCTGCGATGAAAAGATCCTGTTCTCTTCTGTTGGTTAACCGGTAGGTTCCGGGGAATAATAATTCCAATCGCTTTTGCAGGTTATCCAAACCGAGGCGGTGCGAGGTATCGTGCTGGTGTTTCAAACTCACTTTATTGATACAGGTGAAATGCAGGAGGCCGGGTTTTATACTGAGACTTAAACGTAGCGGAAAATCAGGATCGGCCAGGTCGCCATACTTGAATGCATTTTCGGCGATGGTGATCAGGGATAAAGGGGGTAACCAATGGCCATTCATGTCGCCTTCCACCCTTAAACTTACTTTCTCCTGGCCTTCAAAACGAATGTCATTTATTTCAATGAGTCGTTGCAGGTTTTTATACTCCCTGAGTACTGGTACCAGGTCACTACCCTCTTCGATTGTTTCAAAGGAGTAACGCATCATCTTGGACAGCTTGGCTATATTGCCTGCCAGGTCATTAGAGAAAGTTAATGCCTGACTATATAATGTGTTTAGGGTATTGTGCAGAAAGTGGGGATTGACCTGCGCCTTCAAAAATGCATATTCCATTTTTAGTTTCTCCTGCGCCCCCTTTAATTCCTGTTCCTTTAACCCTGCATTTTCTAATTCCTTTTCATATTTTTCTCTTTCTATTGTCCGCAGGTTTCTGGCTTTTCGTATGAATTCTTTTGCCACAAAGTATAGTAGCGCAAAGGCGTAAAACTGGATGTAACCGAGTAAGGCATATTTTACGAATTCCCGTAGTTGCCCGGTTTTAAATAACCGGATATTCCAGTAAGGCAATAAGTAATACAAGTACAGGTAGGCTAATAAAGATAAGGCAAAGAAAGTGAGGATAAAGGAGAGTACACTGTATAAAAGTCTTAATTTGCGGTAGCGTTCCAGCCAAAAAATATTTGCATAAAAGACCATCAGGTATGGTATCACCGACAACAATGTGTAAGCTGCATTAATATCAGGGCTGGTTAGTTTGTTGGCAATAAACATGTAACTCATAAAAGCTATCCAGCCAGAGGTATGGGTGGCGAGAATCCACATCCTTCTGTTTCCTTCCGGTAAAAATGAATACATGGCAAATGGTTTAAACATCCTGCAACACGGTTGCTGCCGACAATTCCTGCAGGACAGCTTTGGTAAATAGTTTCCCGGCTACGGGTTTCTTTGCGGCGCGGCCTAAAGTTTTGTATAAGTTAGCGGTGATGGGGAAAATGGTGTAATTCTCTTTCTGTAACAAGTAGGCCGTCCCTTCCAATAAAAAGATACCAAAAGCAGTATTATTAAAGCTGACGGTATCGCCTTTAAAGTTATGCCCGGATCTTCTTTTACGTCTGCTGATACAGGCTGTTTTATGAATGTGCATCCACCCTTCCCATTGAGCCGGATATTTTCGAATAAAGGGTGTTACAAAGTTAAATATCTGTTGCGTGGCAGTGGCCGCAAATTGATGGCGATTACTATTTGCCGGTGGTATGATGAAGGTACTAAATTTTAAAGTACTTTTTAACCAATCTGCCCGGTAACAGAGTACGGGTAAGATCGGTGTTCCGGTCAGGTGTGAAAGGTAAGCCATGCCCTTACGGGCCCAAAGTTTATGGTGCAAGAAGTTTACCAACAAACAATTTTCATTTTGCTCATTGGACAAACCTGTACCTGTGTTGCCATCGATATAAAATAATAAACTGGTGCCGGCTTTTAAGGTGCGCATCATCCTGAAGGTACTACCCGCCTCTTCTGCATTTATTATTTCCAGCTCTGCGCTTCCCTGTGCAGCATGTGTCCTGTACAAGTTTACAAGATCCTTTGCTTCTCTTTTCCAGGCGTCTGCTCCTATTACCAAGGCGAAGTTTATTTTTTTACTGATTAACCATAAATTGATCAGGCGATAAGAGCCCATGTGATAGGTACAAAAGATGGTGGGTTGATGCTCCTCCAAGTTTGGTTCATTTTCAATGACCGTATGCTGTAATGTTTTTAAGGAGGACTGTTCCAATCTTGCGAGGTATACATTCAGTTGCCAGTCCTTAAAGATTGTTTCATGGTGTTTGGTTTGAAGTTGTGGCAGGAAGTTGTGGAGTGCTGCACTAAAAAAAGTTAAGGCAATTGATTCCTCTTGCTGCAATTTTATTTGCTGTACCATGTGTTTTATTTTTCGGTTGAAAAATAAGAGGAGCCCGGGTACGACTCCTCCAAATGTTTAGTCGCCTGTTCCCGTTCCGGGAGGCAGTGGCGGGAATGTATCCAGGCAACAGCCTATGTTGAAGAAGCTTAATTGACCGGGATTGTTTTTGGTAAACTTTACGGAGAGTTCCGCTACGCTCAAGGGTTGGGTGAGCAATTTGGGTAGATGTCTCATGCTATTCGTTTAGAGGTTAATTAATGGGAACGAAATTGCATTCGATGCAGGCGCATAAAAAATTGATTATACAAAACCCGTTATTACCGATATGAAATGCAGGCCGGTTGGTATGAAGCTTTTTCAAAGCGAAATATACCCTAGCAAAACTGTCCAACCGTTTAATGTAAGTACAAATTTTCACTCCTGAAGTTTATTTACCAGAATGTTTTACCCTTAAGGTTTTTGATGGAGAAAACCTTAATGACTTTGAGGACGAAATTTAAGGTGAAAAAATTATAAGGTGATTGTCGAAGCCAAAAATGCGATACGTTTCCGTGATAAAGAAGGGGATTTATTTCGGTCCATACTCAATTCTATGCTAAACATACTTTACAATATTTAAGAAGATACCTTAATATCAACTTGATTCCTGAACTTAAAGTTTACAAACAATCTCCAGTGTCCTATGAAGTTCTGCAATTACTTATTCAAATATTTTTTGTTATGTGAGAATGAAGTCAGGAGATTGAAAATTTATCTTTTTACCCTTCGTAAAATATAACAACCCATTAAAACAGGTAAAGCGTGATTAAAGGTACGTAGGACGTTATGAGCCTTTTTAGCTCGAAAACAAAGGTGTTTTTATTTTTTCTTTACCTGCTTAAAAAAGTTGATAAAATAATTTTCCATTTCAGCAGATGAAAACGGTAATTTTTCCTGCTTAAATTTGGTGTCCATTAATAAGAGTACATCTTTTGCCTTTTCATATTGTCCTTGTGTGTACAAACGATATATGTTATTAAAGTAGGCCCAGCGAAAACCATTCAGTACCATTCGTGCGTCGGAGGACTTGATGATATCATTTTGATGTATGCCATCCATATTATAGTTGCTCAGGTTTTTTGAAAAACCAGTATCCTTCTTTATATCCGTTGTCAATTTATTTACCAGCCCGTCATCCTGGAGATAGGAAGTTAGAAAAAGACTATAGGCTGAACCGGAATTATTGTTAAAATATATTGGCCGGGTAAATAAATTTTGCTTTACCATATCCAATAAAATAATATCACCCCGCAATAGATAGTCATCCATATAAGTAGGCTGTAATTGCCAGCTGAATTTTTGTGACGAGTCTACCTGATTGATAATTGTTATCGTTTGAGACTGCCATTCCCGGTAACTGATCGTATCCAGGTCTGCATCAGTATAACTTAGTTTGAGATTTCGGTCTGCCTTCAGGTATTTCGGGTACCAGTCGGTGTTAAACATGTGGGCATCCACTACGGTAATATCCGTACGATAATTTTCAATTAACTGTAAGTACCAGGCGGATATGGTTATATTATCGCCTGAAGTTATCAAGATGGCATTTTTGTCACAACTATTTAAAAGTTGGCGGTTAAAAGACAAGACGGCTTCCGTAAAACCGCCTCTTTGCTTCCCTACCTGAAAAGCCCATTTAGCGGAATCCCGTTCGTTCCTGTTGAGATAAGCCTGGGCCAAACTGCCCCAAATGGATGATAATTTCGAGTATGGGTCTAACAGAAATAGTTCACCCTGATAAACCGGCTCCAACCTGTTTACTTCTTCCAATTGCTCACTTACCTTCATCGTCATTTCTTTTTGTAACCGGTACATAGTCTTTGCATCCTCTGCATTCATGCGGTCCATGGTGTACGCTAAAAAATACCGGTATTCTGCATTCTGCGGATGTTGTTTCACCTGTGCAGAGAGTAATTTAAATGCTGTGGAATAATCCGGTGTATCCTTTTGGGCTTGTAGAATAAATTCCTGTTTACCTTTATCATCCATCACAGTCTCACTTCTCGTTGGGACTTGCGCCAAACAAAGTTTAGCAAGGAATAGGGAAATAAATGTAAGTACTTTCATTGTCGTTAACAGTGCAGCCATTAGCGGCCCGTTTTTTATGGTTAATATAATTTAAAAAAGCTCCCATCGCATCGTCGTATACAGATTGGCAGTAAGGTGTTTTTCTGCTCAAACATTAAAGTTACCGGTTTACCTTTCTTCCATGTACCCCCTACCAATTGTTTCACTTTAAATGAATTTGACCCAATCATGATTTCTAAGTTATTACTTGTTAAACAGATTATACCTAACCGCTAGTTCTATACTCCTGTGGTATTGCTTACCTATTCCAGCATCTTTCAATTTGGAGATCGTTACGAATCCGTTTTTCAGCCCCAATTGTGTAGCTAACTTTTCTGTAATTTTATAACCGGCTACGATGCTTAAACCTGCATCAAATCTTTTATAATAATCGGTTTCATCAAAATCAATTTTGCTTTTCTTCTCGTCGGTGCGTGTGGTTATGCTGGCAAGATAACCTAAGTAAGGACCGGCTCCGGCATACAGATTTTTCAACTTACCGGAAAAGTTAAAGATTCCATGTATGGGTAATTCAATAAAATGATAGCGGTTACTTATTGGCCCCATGTCCGGTGCCAGCCCTCCGTTCTGCTCAAATATACTTTCATACTTTGTTCCCTTTTGGTTATAACGAAAGCCTGCCTGGAGCGTCCATGTTTCTGTAAGCGCTGTCTGTACATTGGCACCCAGGTGAAAACCTATAAAAAACACCTGGTCTTTACGTGTTTTACCATAAAAGTTTGGCTTATTTACACCCCCTTCCACTCCGATGTCGAATGTACGTTGTGCATGGATGTGTGTGCTGAACATTAACGTTGCGACTATACTGATACTGATAATGCTTATTGATATTTTCATTTTTTTTATTTTTTTGGCTTAGTTAATTTAATTGATGACAAGTATATCGTTCAGTTTCGTAGGCCAGTCATCTTTTAAACGGACCAGCTTATTATTTTTCCAGTACACCGGTTTAAAGTCGATGTAACCGCAGACATATACATCGCCATCAACAATATACATGCGTTGTGCCTGTGCATGGTTTGTCGGCGTTTCCGGTACTTCCAGTGTTACCTGTGTACCATTTTTCCAGTAACAGGGTTCTTTTGCTCCTTTCTTTCCCAGGACGTACACATCGTTTCCATTAACGGCTATACCTGTGGCGTGTATATTGTTAGCATTTGCAGGAGCCAGTTCCCGCAATACACCGTTCGTCCAGAGTAGCGGTACACTTGTTGTTGCACTGGTAACAGGATCTATCCGATAACCCGTACCCGCAACATAGACATTCGTTCCCGATACCGCCACACCAGCAGCTGCTGCGTAATTAAAATCTTTCTTGTCCAACTCGGTAATAACGTTATTTTTCCAGTATATCGGTTGCCAGAGTTGTTTATAAACAGGAGTAAATTGCACATTCATGATGTTGCCGGCGATATATACATCGTCGCCCTGCACTGCCATGACACCATCGGCCTGGCCATTTGTTGGTGTAGTCAATATATGCTGTACACCGTCCTTCCAATAACATACTTTGAATTTTAGCGCACCGGTGGCTGTTTCGGACTCTTCACCGGATACGTAGATACTTTTTCCACTCACCACTATATCTAGTACTTTGGCTGCTCTTTTCCCATCTGTAAGTCGTTGTGCCACCCCGTTTTTCCATATAGTTGCTACCGGACGCTTCTGTGCAAATTCGTTTTGTTCGCCAATGGCTTCGTGACCGGCAACATAAATGTCTTTATCCAAATGCGTAATCGCTTTTGCATAGGCTTCTATACCGGATGGCGCTAATTCGGTTGTTGTTTCATTGGCAATAGTAATCGCATGGACTTCCCATGGATTTGATCCCCAATATTTTTCACCCACCATATAAATACCCGGATCAGGTTTTGGCGGAGGAGGTTTCGGTGTGGCGGGTTTGTTTTTTTTACATCCGAGGGAAAGCAATAAGATGGTAGAAGAAAAGATAGCAAGTTTTAAAAAATATTTATTCATCAGTAAAATACCTTTGGTTACCTGTACATCGGGATGACTTTAGATATGTCATCAAAAAGCTATATAAAAAAGCAGCCAGGTTAGTGGCTGCTTCTACTCATTTCAAAAAATTTACCTATATAAAGGTCAGGTATTTTAAAGCGTAAATAATGATTATAAGTGGGGACATCACGTGTGCAGGAAAATCATTTCAGGGTCCTACCCGCTTGCATATGGAACAACCTATTTTACCTATCTACCGAAATAAAGTTTCCATCACTATAGATTCTTTCGACTATACCCATGCGTTGCTGCTTGGTGCAGTAGCCTGCTTTGAATGTATGCGCCCTGCCTGATCAAATTAAGGCCTACTTAATCATTATCTCCAGCCTAAACCCGGAGCAACGTATTTTAAGATCGACGACAACACGTGTACATTATACTCTACTCCCAATGTATTAGGTATAGTCAATAACAATGTATCGGCTTCCTTTATTGCTTCGTCCTGGGCTAGTTGAAGAACTAATTTATCGGGCTCGGCTGCATAACTTTTTCCAAACACCGCCCGTTTGTCCTGTTCAATGTATCCAAAACTATCTGCGCCTTTTGCTTCCTGTCCAAAATAGTGGCGATCCTGACCGTTTACCAGTGCAAAGATGGAGCGACTGACAGAAACCCTTGGCTCCCGTTTATGACCCGCCTTCTTCCAGACTTCTTTGTATAACCTTATTTGTTCGGCCTGCTGTATGTGAAAGGGTTTGCCGTTTTCGTCATACTTGAGGGTAGAGCTTTGCAGGTTCATCCCCTTTTCGGCGGCCCAGATTGCAGTAGCATTAGAGGCAGCACCCCACCAGATACGATCCCTTAAACCTTCTGCATGGGGCTCCAACTTTAATAAACCCGGCGGATTAGGGAACATGGGATATGGATTCGGTTGCGCAAATCCTACTCCCTTCAATTTATCTAAAAATTCCATCGCTTTTTTACGTCCCATATCTGCATCCGTTTCTCCCTCTTCCGGTGCATATCCAAAATGCCGCCAACCATCAATTACTTGTTCAGGAGATCCTCTGCTGATGCCTAGTTGCAGACGTCCACCAGCAATTAAATCCGTTGCACCCGCTTCTTCTACCATGTATAGCGGGTTTTCATATCGCATATCAATTACCCCCGTCCCCATTTCAATTCGCTTTGTTTTGGCAGCCACTGCCGAAAGCAGGGGAAATGGTGATGCCAACTGTTTGGCAAAATGATGTACCCGGAAATAGGCGCCGTCCAAACCCATTTCGTCTGCAGCCACCGCCAGGTCAATGGATTGCAGCAGGGTATCTGCTGCCGTCTGTGCCTTGTAAGAAGGATGATTCGCCCAATGCCCAAATGATAAAAAACCTATGTTTTTCATTTTTATATTGCTTTAAGTCATCTTGATTATTACCTGTACTAACAATCAAGGGAAGGGTTTGTTGCATTACAATTATTTCTTAATGTAACCATCAACTTTGACCAGATCGGTACTTTGAAATTTCGCCGGAAGCGGCTTTACCCATTCAGGTAACCGTTACTTTTTAGGGAGTAATTAAAGCAATCCATTTTCAAGTTTCCAGAACAACGGCTCAGGAAATAAATAGGGCGGGGTTTTATATTAAGAAAAGTAGCCAGTCGGACAAAAAAACTATCCAATCCTTATACTGCATCTGTCAGGGGAAAGCAGACACTACTTTTTACGCTACTAATTATCTCCCAGTTCTCCTAACCTACAACCCGACAATTTATAATCTATTGTCAGAGAAGTTGATCCTATACCAATTATTTTAACCGGTGATCCTTTTTTAAGTTCCGCCGTGCTTTTTACCTGATCCTCGTTAAAATAACACCTGACACCTACATTCTCTGCATTGCCATCATTCAGCAGAACTATGGCACCACCTCCATTGTTTTCTATGGATGCAACAATGCCGCGTACCGCGATGACTTTATCACCATACTTCGCTTTTGCCGCAACTTCATTTTCCGCAAAATCTTTGAATATCTGTGCGGCTGCTACATTCTCCGCCGGTGGCGTAGCAGGGTCGGCTGTTTTTTCGTCGGAGCTGGCTATTGCTAAAAATAAAGATACAAGAACTGTGGTAAAGGAGGCCAAGTGCCTAAACTTTCTTTTCATAATGATTGAATGAATATTTAAAATAAGGGTTTACGAGGATCGCTATGTAACCAAATATAAAGTAGACCAGTATGTCCAGTATATCACCGGTACCCTTTATCCACTGGATATGTTGGAGGTATTCAAATCCTACAAATAAAAAGCCCATGGCTAATACCCACCACCAGTTGATTTGGCGGTTCCAGATAATTAAAATAGCCGACACCGCTGCAAAGGCCCACAAACCGTCCGGTAAGTAATGTTTAATAAGTGGTGCTGCATGACCTGTATACATAAAGACGCCTATTACCAAGGGTAATACCATATTTAACAGGCTATCGGCAAGTTGTTTCAATTTGAAGGATTGATGATGAATAAATGCATATGAAAAAAATAATGGCAGCGGAAGATCCTGCATTTACATACGAATAACCCCGTTAAGCCATTAAGGGTAACATTCGCTAATACTATTACGTTACATAATATAAAGATATTTCGATTTTTTAAGATTTGCAAGCGAGCTTGCAAAATTAGCTTATGTGCCGGCTGATTAACCGATCGGGGTTATTTAAAGAGTCATTGATTTACCAGGCCATTACCTATTTAACAAGTTTGCTTTTAAAAGTTGTCGCCAGTGAGCATCTATATCAAACTTTATTTGAGTGTAAAAATTTTGTAGACTAGTTTATTCTTCCTGTCATTGTATTTTGTCATCAACAACAGCTTCCCTTTGGTCTGAAATATGCTCAGAAAGGATTCAAATTTTTCGTCCTTTGTATCCGGGAATACTACCGGATCCTGCTCCTTAGTTAAAGGGTTGTACTGTATCAGGGAATAAATAAGACCTTGTTGTTTTATATAATAGATACATCTGTCTGTTGTCCATACATAATTATCCATCCATTTAAATAAGGAGTTAGGAAATATTAATTTTTCAGGCATTGCTACGTGTTCGAATTTTTTGGTTTGCAGGTCGAAGGTCCGCAGGCTGTCTTCTTCGCGAAACACGATGAAATTACCACATTTCAACAGATTGTTGTAAGGGTTCAGGTACTGGTACTGATACATTCTTTTACGATAAATTTCGGTTATTTTTTGCGAACCCGGCATCCAGTTCAGCAGCCGGTTGCCGTTTACGATGTATAACTGGTCATCCAAAGTCTGCCCCCAGGCAAAGTTTTGATCTGTAGGGATAGTGGCAGGTATCGTCAGCGTTTGGGGATGGATAGCACCTACAAAAAAATCGCGGGTAGCTGTCGTCTTATTCTGATAAAAACCTATAGTGAACAGACTATCATCAATCGAATAATAATGATCGTTTAACTCGTAACCTTTATCCCTAAGACTATAGCTGTTTTTAATCATATAATCCTGACCGGCAATGGTGTTATCGGGTACCGACGACAAAATTGTATATTCAAATGCGGCTTTCCCTTCCACCACTTTTTTTTCGTAGCCATTATAAAAAATCTGCGGTCCAAGAAAAGCAATGTCGGAGAAACTATTCAGTTGTGAATGGTGCTCACTTTAACCCGATAAAAACTTACTTGTCCGCTAATAGTTATATGTTATTATTTGTACCACTTAAACCTTTAACCATAGATTTTGGGATTTTTCTCGTTGCTGACACAGTTCCCTTTCAAAAAAAATATTATATTAGTATTCATTTATTTGTATCAAAACAAATTTTTATGGAGACTATTTTTACCAGAGAGCAGAAAAAAGAGATGGTCGATAAATTAATTCAGGAAATAGCTGAAAAAAGCGAGGAATTAAAGATAGCATTGGAAGATAGGGATATTTTGCTTTTCCGGTCTTTCAGGATGGCTCATCCTGAATTATTCCACGAGGAAAAGCCGGAAATACCTATCTGTATCGATTCTATCAAAGAAGCCTTCAGGGAATACCTGTTAAAACTTTCCAAGATGGGATTTCTTACTTATTACCTGGATTAAACCATAAGGGGAAACACCCTTATAGTCTAAACCGATCAGACTATTCAATATTATAAGAGAAGGGATATCCAAGATTCAAAAATGTTTAAGCGCTTGCATCATTTATGTTTCACCATAAAATGTGTGAAGATCATCAAAGAATAAATCTAAAGCCAAGGCTTCATCGCCGCCTGCAAATTCAAGGTAATGGTTAATTCTAGCCGGCGGAGTGCCCAGGTGATATTTTTTCCAGCTCCATTGTAAAAAACCCTTGTCTCCAAAAAAGGTTCCAGCATATAGCCCTTCTTTATCAAGTTTCCAACAAGTAGTTTCAACGCCTGTCAGGAAAATATTCAGACAAGAGAGGCTATAACCTGTCAAAAACATACCCGGCTTTTCCCGCAAGTGAATGAGGAGGAAATAAATGAGAGTGTTTTGCATGGGGACAGAATAAAATGAACTAAATTTTATACACCGGATATAGGAATAATCCAATGCATCCTTCGGGTTGTAGTTACAAAAACTAAGCCTTATACAATTTATTCCATTTCATTTCTGCATCTTACTTCATTGGGATCATATGGAGTATACATGTAAACGTTTCCCTATCAAGGTCTTACTTGCTTTATTGCGAGCATCCTTATCAAATTTAAAATTTTTATGTATCAGGGCTGATAAATGATTTTATTGTAACGAAACTGGATCATTGCATAAATCTTGTCGGTGTACTTTAGTAAACAAAGGTGAAGCGTCCATTTTCCTCAACGACCTTTTTATGAAAGGCCTGAGTTATCCGCCGCTAATTTATTGTGGTTAACAAAAAGATACTCTTGCAACAGTGCAGGACTTTAATTGATCACTGTAATTAAGCGCGTATACACCTTTTTATTTTGTTCATTGTATATGACTATTGTATATATTCCCGAAGCCAGATTCCCTAATTCCATCCGCTGATTTCCGGAGACCAGCCGGGTTGTTTTGTGTGGTGTGCCTGCTGCATCTATTAGTACTGCTGTCCCCTTTACGTATAGTCGTAGTGTAGCTTTTCGCTTAAAAATTGGAAAAGTTTATATTAAGTGGTTCTTCTGCGTAATGTATTTGCTTAATGATTGCTGCTTTGATTTTTTCAATCAGCATCGTTTTTTTATCATCCATCAGCTCCAGTCCCAACTTAAGCAAATTTATCCGCAAAGTTTCTTTTGTATGGGCGGGTAACTCACTTATAATATCCACTTCTCCTAACTCTATTGTTTTATACTGTAAAAAAAGTTTTTCTAACTCACCCTTAACAAACAATTTGCAACGACTGCATACCATATTTTTAATAAATAGCTTCATTTGTTCTTATTTTATAGCCGCAGTAAATAATGGATGTCTGTATATTTTACGTGTAGCTATGTAACCCTTTAGCCCGGGTAATTATGTAGCTTTAACTAAAAAATGAAACACTTTCTCATACTAGTCCTTTTTGCGGTATCTGCAACAGTGTATTTACCGACGTTTGCCCAGGAAAAAAAAGTATTACCTACAAGCTCTGTTAAATTAAGTAAAGCCAGTATAGATTCGGTTGCCGTTTATGAGCGTTTTAAAATGGACGCAGAGATGGATATTATTTCTAATAATAGAAAGATCGCCGGATTTATTATTAGTGATACCGTTTTAAATAATGGCATGAAAAAACAACATGAATCAACAATAGAAGACCTTCAAGCAAAAAACAACTTGTTGGCCATCGAAATTAATGATTCTATTAATGTTCAGACTGATAAATGGCATGTTTTTAAAATAACCTTTCAGAAAAAAATGTATGAATTAATGAATGCTATTAATGGATATTAACAGTTAAAACTTGTGCATTAAACATCATCAACCATGACCTGTAAGGCCTAAAATAACTTTATGGGTCTTTTATTTTACCCGAAAAGCCGATAACGATAAAACCCGAAACAAGAGATAAATCCTGATCGGGCTAAATGGGCCAGCTGAATAATTGTGTTACTAAAAGGCAAATACTTTTTCTTTTAACCAGTTGAGTACCGATTTTTCACTTTTAACTTCGTCAGGTAATTCTTTTTGAATTTTTTGTTCAATAAGGTTCCCGTCTTGTTGCAAAAAAAGATCTGTAAACGATGCACATACATTAATGATAAAAAGTACCTGGTAGCCGTTGTTCCTGTCAAAAATTCTGCGGGATGGGTCTCCCCTGTAAATATGTTCATCTCGCCCTATCCACGAATAATGCAAACTTGCTAAATTTTGTTTTTTAAAATACATAAACATTTTTTTAGTGTAGTAATTGTAATAAGAAAGAACAACGAAATAGGAAGGGTACTTTATACAGTTGTTATATTGACACCTTATAATTGGTTTACTATTGTAGTTTAGCCTTACTGCTTTTCATTAATAGCTTCCGTATTTAAGTTAGTATCTGCAATAGCGGTAAGTAATTCATCACATTTTTTTTCTTCCTTCAGTGTTTCTAATAAAAGAGCAAGGCATTCTTTTTGGTTTAAAACTTTTGCAAAAGCAGCCAGCGTTCCGTAGGTGGCAATTTCATAATGTTCTACTTTTTGGGCGGCTGCAATTATACCGGCATCTCTTACTGCTCCGGCTTCTGTTTCTTCCATAATTCCAGCAGCTTCATCTAAAAGACCTTGCATGGCATCGCATTTTTTAGCTTGCGCTTTTTTCTCTAATGCCATAAAACATTTTTCTAATCTACCTACCTGTTTTTCCGTTTGCACTAAATGGTCGGTAATTGCTATTTTTAGTTTTTCATTGGTGGCGTTTTTTTGCATTTTGGGCAAAGCTTTAACCAAAGCTTTTTCAGCCCAGTAAATGTCTTTTAGTCCATCTTCAAATAAGTCTTGTAAACCTTTAGCGACATTTTTTTTTGCGGTTGCTGTTTTTGTAGCCATAATTTTTTTTGTAGTTTAAAATGAACTAACGAGGTAGTTATAACAATAATAAGACCACAAAAAAAATTTGTTGAGCGATCCACCATCATCCTATTTCGTCTAAACGCCCTACAATAAAGGCTGCCAATGGTTATAAGTTGAATAAGGAGACATTATGAATTTGTTAAAACCTGTGAATTATGTAAGTTATTATTTTAAACGTATAACAAAAGGCCTGTTTTATTTAGTTACAAACAGCGCCCATACTTTATATTATTAATGCCAGAAAATCTTTTTTCTATTAACGCCAGACCGCTGCAGAAGGCCTTATACTTTCTTTACAAATTCTGACTTAAGTGCCATGGCGCCAAAGCCATCCATTTTACAGTCAATATTATGGTCGCTATCTACCAGGCGAATATTTCTCACTTTGGTTCCAGCCTTAATACGATCCTTTAACCGGAAGGTTTTTGATCGTCACCACGCTATCGCCATTCTGTAATAGGTTGCCGTTTGCATCTTTCACGAAGCTTTCTTCCCTGCTCACCGCGTTGGGATCCCATTCATGGCCACACTCGGGGCAGACTAGTAAAGTATCTAATTGATAGGTAAATGACGATTTACATTGCGGGCAAGGGGGAGCTCAGTCATATGTTGTGATTTTGCAGGTTGCAAAGGTAAGATAAAGCCTCGTATTCTGTCTCCCATCTGATTGCCGATGTCCGTTCGTACTAAAATGTATATTTGACTTTGGTGTGGTTTACAATAATAAAACCCTTGATGGTGGTTTCCGGCAACACCCCTTTACTCAAAGTTTATTATATTTGAAAGCCGCTACACTAAAGTTAACAATATCAGTATTTACTAACGATTAACCTCCTCAATAAAACAAACAATGACCTATCCTTTCATCCCCATTGGTTTAATAGCCGTTTTTGTTATGTATGTTGTGTACCTCTTATTTATCAAAAAAGATAGGCAACAATTTAAAAACGCTTTGATGCCGGGGTTGGTTTTTATTGCTGTATGGGCTTTGATTTATTACGTATGGTTGAAGTAGCGATTACCCTAAACTATAACCTGCGATAACATCAGTTTGCCGTTATTCAGACGTTTGTTTTTTTAACGCATTTTTTACAACTTATAGTGCCATCCGGTCAAATTTAATTTAGTGCTGATTTTTTGTTTAGCATCAAGATAAGTTTTGCGCATACGCTCTCCCTCTATGGATTTTTGTAAAGCGTACATAAACCCTCCTACCTCATCTTTGTTTTGGTCTTACTGTTATGATTGATAAAGCGACGAATAAACCGGAGCGATTGAATATTTTTTCAATTCTTTAAAAACAATATTTAGTATAAACCGCTTTAGCATTTGAAATGACAATAATATTTTTTGATGAAAGGAGATTCATGCGAAACTGAAATGCAAAAAAAGTTATGCGCGTTTTATCCCCATAACATGTAAGATTTCTACTTAGGCTGCATCTAAATAGAAAATTATATGAAAAGAGCAGCCATTTCACTTTTCGGAATTTTATTGACAAGTATTCCTGGTTTTGCACAAATCAGCACCGGCGTAAAACTTTTTCAACCTCACATCATTCCCCAAGGACAGGCCTTCGGACTCACCATGTCGCCAGATGGTAATACCGCCTATTTTGTTCATTCTTTTGGGGGCAGACAGCGGCTGGAGTTGATGCAGTCAGAAAAGATAAATGGCCAATGGACGACTCCACAGCCTGCTTTTTTTAGTGAAAGAGGAATAAGGGAAATAGATCCTTTTGTTTCTGCGGACGGCCATATTATTTTATACAATTCCCGACGAACGAATGACCAGCAAAAAGAGAAAGACCTGGATGTATGGATGTTAAAAAACAAGCTGGAAAATGGGGCAAACCTTTTCCTGTAGATGCTATTAATACCAGAGAGCAGGAAACCTACTCCACCATGTCCGCAAATGGAAATATCTATTTCGGTGTTACCAAAGCCGGTGGTTACGGTGGCAGCGATATTTATGTTTCTACATGGGTGAACGGACAATACGAAACACCGAAGATCATCGGTTCTCCTGTTAATACAGACAAAGATGAAGGCAATTGTTTTATTGCCCCGGACGAAAGTTATATGTACCCTCCCCGGTACTGGCTTTAAAGCTTGCGAAGGTATTTAACCAACTGGTGGAAGCTATTTTCTTTTTGGAGGAGGATGATTAACCCAATGTAATTTACAAAACCATTACCCATGCCAGGCCCTACCCTTTTATCCATTGTACTTGTTGTTGCGGCCAGGCTTTGCTTTTTATTATTACCCCCGCTTGTAAAAAGAAATACTAAAAAGAATATATAAAAGACCTCTTCAATTTCATGAATAACGTTTGAATAAATTCTTTAAAATATAAAAAAGAGAAAAGCTTCCAACAAGTATTAACCCAATAATAAGTGCTCCATTTGTACTTTTTCTATGTTACAACCGACATTACAAGGGTCAGTAAGCCTGCGATAAAGCCAATTTTTAGCAATCACATTCCTGGTAATACCGTTAAGCCAATTAGCACTATAACAGACAACTGATTGCCGAAACTAATTAGAGTCCCCGATCATTAAAAGATTTCGATTTCATAAATTTGTCATTTAATTCCTTTCAAGTCAGTTTTTCATGCGTATTTGTTTTTTTCTCTTAGTGTATCTGTTTTTACAATTTCCTTCCCTCGCACAAAAAATTTCCTATAATATCATTCATTATACTACTGACGACGGACTCCCGCAGAATAGCATCACCGGCATTGCCTTCGATAGAAAAGGATATTGCTGGCTTGGTACGGAATTAGGACTGGTTCGTTTTGATGGTATGAAATTCAAGGTGTTCAATTCAAATAATTTAAAAAATCTTCAATCCGAGCGAATTCGTATGCTGTCTGCCGATGCGAACGGGACTATATATGCGCGTAACGATCAATGGCAGAATATTATTATAGATGAAAGAGACAAATTGAGTTCTTCTCTACCGCAGATTTTTAAAGAAGGCATCACTCCTTTATGGGTAGTGGATGGGATAGTGCAAGAAAAGAGTATCCCCTCCAAACAGCAGCACTTGCGATCACAAAGCAATTACCTGGTAAATCTTCCTGACGGAAACAGCTACTACTTCGACGATAAATGCCTTAGCTTTATCATAAAAGACAGTTCTAAAATTATTGATAGATTCAAGGAGCTTGACATGGAAAAACAGATGGCAGTGGATAATATGTATATATTGTTTGACAAGCATCATCTTAAAGTCTGGAAAGACGGGCAATTGCAGAAACAAATTACCGAAATCAAGGGCCCTATTTCTGCTAATAAAGCATATAGGCAGTGGCGCTTTACCTGTCATCAAAACGCCGGTCAAAATTACATATTTACCGAAGGAACGCTTTATAAAATCTTCCTAAAGAATGGCGAGTTAATGAGCGAGGAGCTCCTGAGGGGCCTGCCGGTACGGGTTGTGAGTAAGATTTATTATCATGCAGGGCAACATAAATATTACATCGGCTCACTGATTGATGGATTATATATTGTTTCACTAGCAGCGTTCAGTTACCCCGAACAAACTGCTGAAGCAGTTAAGGAAGGCTTTTATGCGCAGGTCCTGACACCGCAAGGAAATATCATTTGTCAGCGTTTTCTGTATCGTGATGGAAAGGCTCCGATACACCTTGGCCTGAATGCACAAATCGGTGCGACACTTTTCCTTAGCCCGGAACAACAATTATATTACGGCAATGAACCTTCGCTTTTCCGGTTCGATATGACTAGCGGCGTCAATCAAAAGTTGCTGGATCTTGATAGCAGGCCGTCTTCTATTTACAACGACCAAAGTGATGCTAATACCATTATTGTAAACACCGCTTTTGGTTTAACCAAACTGAAAGGAGACAGTGTGGTTGCCGCAAAGCGAATACCCATCAACAATGGCGTTATAAAATCGATTCAAACAGGTCGCGATTCTTTTATACTTGCAACCGCCAATGGCGTGAAGTGGTATGATTTTAATCGAAACAATATTTACCGATCCATACTCGACTCACTGTATATCCGTGCTATTTATGCCGAGGCTGACGGAAAATTATGGATTTCCACTTATGGGAAAGGTTTTTACTTATATCATCATGGCAGGGTTAACCAGTTACCGGAATACGATCATAAAGGTCTTCTTACCGTGCATAGTTTTATTGAAGACGGAAGGGGGAATTTTTGGCTTCCTACCAACAATGGTTTATTTGTTGTAAAGAAAAGTGAGCTGCTTGATTATGCACAAAACAAAGTTAGCGATGTTCTTTATTACAGGTATTCTGTTGCCGACAACCTTCACACGAATGAATTTAACGGCGGGTGCACGCCCGGGTTTATATGGACTAAAGACAGTATGCTTTCGCTACCTTCTATTGCAGGCCTTGTACAATTTTATCCTAACCGAATCATGCCATTGTGGGCTGACAATAACCTGTACATCGACGAAATGGTTGCAGATAACCAATCGCTCACTTTTTCATCAAACACTTTAACGCTTGATCCGGATTTTAACTGGTTATTTTTAAAGTTCAGCAGCCCTTACTTCGGTTCTCCAGAAAACCTTCAACTTGAATACATGGTAGAAGGGCTGGACGGGCAATGGCATCGCCTTCCTGCAAGTGGCGAATTGTCACTCAACAGGATAGCGGCAGGCTTTTATAAGCTTTTCGTCCGACGCAAAGGTGAAAGCAAAAATGAAGGAATTTACCTCAACATACATGTAAATCCTGCTTTTTACAACAGGTGGTGGTTCTGGTTCCTTATCGCGATCATTTTTGCAACCACCCTATTAGTTGTTCTACGAATTCGCACCAAGCGGCTGAATGCACGTAACAGGAAATTACAGGCCATCGTTGCCGAACAAACAGCTGCATTAAAAGAAAGCAATCGTACCAAGGATAAAATTATCACCATGGTACTACATGATCTGCGATCACCGATCCGATTCCTGCATATTATTACCAGTGGACTGACCAAAGGACAGTTGAAAGATAAGCCGGCTGAAATGGAATCTATGCTTAGATCCTTAAAAAACAGTACGGGCGCACTCAACGAATTTACTGACCAGTTTTTTACCTGGGCAATGAGCCAGAAGGAAACGTTTCAAGTGGTAAAACAAGTGTTTGCGTTGCAGTGTTTGTTCGACGAATTATACGAACTATACTTCGATATTCTAGCCGCCAATAACAATGAACTGGTGATTGAACCTGGTGATATTTCCGTTTTTACCGATAAACAAATACTTTCTGCTATCATCCGCAATTTGCTGGACAATGCAAATAAAAATACTACTAAAGGCCGTGTACATCTTTGCGCAATCCGAAGAGGCGACTATGTCACGATTGAGGTTACCGATACGGGTAACGGGATGAGTACTCAAGCGCAACAATACTATTTTAATAGCCAGCAGGTGGCCAGCCAGCAGGGCCATGGCAGCGTAATAGTGGTTGGCCTGCTTGAAAAAATAAATGGGAAACTAAACATAGAAAGCATGGAAGGCAATGGTACTATCTTTCGGATTGAATTGCGTGACCGGTAACAACTGCATGGTGACGGGCGAGTTGCTCCAATTCAAAAACGGAGTTTATATTGAGTTTTTTAAATACACGGCTTTTGAAGGTACTTGCTGTGGAGGAACCGATCGAAAGAACGCTGCTGATCTCCTGCATACCCATGCCTTTAAGAAGAAGGAGCGTGATTTCCAGTTCACGTGGCGATAAAAGCGTGAAAACATTTGTATTTTCATCCGTGTTACTAAAAAAAGTACTTCTCATCTGCGAGGGTATGTAGATTTCACCGCCGACTATTGCTTCCAATGCTTTCTTTAGCTCTCTGTCATTTTCATTTTTATTGATATACCCATATGCCCCCATGCGGAAAACCGCGGGGGCGAAGAAGGCTTCGGGGTTCACACTTATTACTAATACTTTAAGGGAAGGTTGAAGGCGTAATGATTTTTCGAGTAAGGTGAAGCCACTGGGTTCCGGCATATTCATGTCCATGATCAATATATCATACTCGGAAGCGACCAATTGCGACAATGCTTCACTTCCATTGATCGCATGCCGAAAGGTATGCGTATCGGAAATTTCCCTTAATACCATTTCAAGACCAAGGCGTACCGCCACATGATCATCCACAATTAGAATTGCTGCCATTAATAAAAAAATATTTTACACATCAAAGGTGAGCGAACACATTCAACATACAATATTAAGAATTTACATATTATGATGCGTAGAATCACAACCCCTGTGGCTCTATTTCTACAAAAATGATTGGTTGTATATTGTTTTTTTGCGTTCTGCACAACCCCAGACCAGCAATCGCAGTTGCAGGTTTGAAAGCTCGTGCACATTTATCGGTTAATTAAAAACGAATAGCACTAAGCGTACCTATGTACTACCAGTTTTTAGCTACGATAAAAATGAACATTCGCTTTTTACTTCATCCTGACAAATCCATTCTCAATGAAACGGAAACATTTACCTACATTTTTGGCCTTACCCTTCTTTTTATTGTTGCTTCATTTTCTTATACCACTGCACTCAGATGCGCAGGCATATATTAAAAAGAGCAAATTGTATCTCGGCTCGTCTGTCATGCGCAGCATGCTTGCTGATAATGCAGGCAATAGTTATATGCTGATCAGTACTCCCAATAACGCTTTTCCGGTATCACTTAACTACCCGGCTATGGGTTCAGGGGGTAAGGGTGTACTCGTGAAATATGATATCAATGGGAATGAAGTATGGTCGCGTTACCTGCCGCATAGCAATACCGGTACCGGCAATACTTTATTTCACAAAATGGTACTGCACAGTGGCACATTGTACATGATTGGTTCCACTACGGCCACCAATGTATCGGTTACAAACGGTTCTGTGGCTGGTGGCGGCACATCTGATATCTTATACGCAAGCGTAAATGCGACCAATGGAACTATTCTTAGTACGGCTTATCTTGGTGGAAATGGTGATGAACAAACCGGAACAGATATAGCTGTAGAAAACAATAGTATTTATGTCACTTACACTACTACCTCGTCCAATATTGCGGTTACCAATGCAACCGTATTCACCAGCGGGTATGATCATATCATGGCCAAACTTGATGTAGCAGGTAATGTTGTATATGCTACCTATACCGGCAGGGTCTCGGCTACTGCTGCCAACACGGAACAGGTTTCATTAGCAGTGAGCAATGGCAGTGCCGCATTAGGTATGATGGTGAGCAGCACCAATAATTTTGTCACTACCAACGGCAGTACCGTGCAAGGCAACTATGATTTTGGAATTATTAAGCTAGATGCCACAGGTAATAAATCCCTAGCATTGGTATATGGCGGTTCCAATGATGAAACCAATCCGGTACTGGCAATGACCTATGCCGAGTTATTTGTTTCCGGTTATAGCTTGTCCAACGATTATTCGGTAACGGATAATAGTTCTTTTACAGGGACCGGCCGCAGGCATGTGATAACGAAGTTTACTAATACTGGTGCAGTAGTATTCAGTAGCAACCAAGCCGGTGTTACAGTTACGGCGGATGTTCCGCAAATGCAGTTAAAAAATGGATTTGTTTATCTGATGGGATCTAATCATGGCACTCCATTAGCAGTGAATGTAACAGATGGTACCGCGGCCACAGGAGGCAATTATCTTATCAGGATGAATGCAAGTAACGGACAGGTACTATTTGCGACTCGTTTTGGCGCCGCCCGGAGTTTCGTAAATTCTTTCAGTACTGCTTTTACTATCGCTGATGATGGGAAAATATATACTGCTACACCTGCACTCAATGCAGTGCCAGCTACTACAGATGGAAGTGCAAAAGTCAGCCAGGGCGGCAATCACATCACCGGTTTTACGCCCCAGGGTAAAGTTTTTTTTTCTACATTAAAAATGACCGGCGGGCTTTCTTCCGGAAGTCATACTATCGCACTTGCGACTTCTCCAGGCAAATTGTTTGTGGGCGTAACGGCTTCCACGAATGGCCCACTTTATATCCCGGTCACTGATCCGCCTGCAACTAATCCCACAATCAGTAGTACGCCGGCCGTATGGGCAATGTTCGATATTTGTCCGACTATGCCCAGTGACAATAATATCACTCCGCTTACCCAAACCATTTGTGCAGAAGGTTTCACCCAGCCTATTACCGGTAATAAAGTTGCCTTATCCACAAGCACTATACCTATATTGCTAAGATCCGGTTTTGAACATCCGCAAATGGAAATACCGGCGCGTTATCAATGGCAGACTGCAGCGTCGGTAACGGGTCCATGGTCGGACATTCCCGGACTCGGCACCCAGAAAGATTATACACCCCCATCAGTTGCCGTTACCCGCTATTACCGAAGGCTGGTATTGCCATCCGTTGGTTGCGGTGATACGCCCGTCAGCGTTTCCGCAGTGGCTGAAGTAGCCGTAAGTGCCCATCTAGCCCCTAAAGTCACATCTGCCATATATACCACCTGCGTGGGCACACCTGTTAATATCTCAGCCAATGTAACTGACGGAGTCACCCCTTATTCGTATGCATGGGATAATGGTATAACAAGTACCACCAATGCCGCCACAGTAACTCCTTCTGCAAACAGCGTATATACTGTTATTGTAACAGATAATAATGGTTGCCAACAGGCCGGACAGGTGATAGTAAATGCCTATGTAGCCGACGCCGGCCCGGCTACCCTGAGTAGTTGTGCGGGCAATCCTGTTCGAATTGGGCGTACACCTCCTGCTGGTATTGCGGGTGTCGTTTATTCATGGAGCCCGACTACCGGTCTGGATAATCCGTCAATTGCACAACCATTGGCTACACCGCTTACGACTACTGTTTATACCTTATCGATGACTGTCCCTGTATCTGGTGGCGGTACCTGTACCACCACGGATGATATTACCGTAAATGTTGTAGCGGCACCTGCAACGCCGAACTTCGCAGGCGATGATAAAGCTGTGTGTATTGGCGGTACCTTGAATCTGGGCAACGCACCGGAGGCAGGATTTACGTACACATGGGCACCGGGAAATTACCTCGGTGCAATTAATGCAAGCACTGCTACCTTTAACGCAGGCTCCGAACAGCCGTCTCCCAACACATTTACCTATAACCTTACTGCTGCCCGTAACGGATGCACCTTTACTGACCAGGTAAATGTCTCGGTACTGGAAGTAAATGCCGGTGAAGACCTCTGCGGACCTCGGAGCGTGGGAACGGGAGACCTGATCCCTAAGGTAAGCGGCAAAGTTTATCTATGGGAAAAAATATCCGGGCCCGGTACTATTACCGGAGCAACCAATACTGCGCTTACTACCGTATCTGCATCTGTTGGGGGCAGTACTACCTACCGACTTACTGTTTCCTACCTGGGTGTAAGCTGCAGTGATGAAGTAATCGTTCCTGAATGTTCTGCCGGTATCGGATGCCCGGTCATAGACATTGACGTCGTAGCCGAACAAGGTTGCCCGTCTACTGCTTTTGGCAGTGTGATCTTAAATGCTCTTCCTTCAAATCTTTCCGCCACACGCTGGATTTATTCGTGGTCGGCATCGCCAGCAGGTGGTATTTCTTCCACTACCGGTACCAGTATTTCGCTAACAGATAATGTAGAAAGGGACATTACACTTACCGTTACCAGTGTAGATAACCCTTCTTTCACCTGTTCAAAAACCATTCATGTAAACGGCCCTTCATGGGCAAGGCCGACATTTACGGCCATTGACGCAACCGTGTGTCCCGGCACCACATTATCTCTAGGACAGGCCCCCGTTACAGGATATAGCTACAGCTGGAGCAATATAATATCACCCAATAATGTTACATCCAATCCATCCGTAACCCCCATCAGCACTACCGAATATATTGCAACAGTGACGGATGAACTTAGTGGCTGCATTACCAGGGATACGGCTACCGTTATGGTCAAACCTATTACTGCTGATCCCGGTCCGGATTGGACGACCTGCAGTAATGTAATGGTACAACTGGGTACCCCTGCATTGCCGGGATATGCTTATGAATGGAGCCCTATGGTTGCAGCCTATCAAAACGGAACCGATCATTTATCTGCCCAACCACAGGTATTGATTGCGGCCACACAGAGTTTCACTCTTACTGTTACCGATACAGAAACGGGATGCACAGCCGATTCTACCGTACATATCATAGTGGATAACGGCGCTACGCTTACAGGGCTTAGTGATACTACTGTCTGCCGAGGGGAATCAGTAGTGATCGGTGCGCCTGCATTGCCAGGTGTCACTTATAGCTGGTCGCCAGCATCAGGACTGAATGCTACCAACCTGGCCAACCCAACCGCCAGCCCGACAAATACCACCACTTATACTGTAACAGCTACCTATTACGATGCTGCGGGTAATCCCGCCTGTTCAAAAACAGGTACCATTACCGTAACTGTAAATGCACCGGTTATTACCATGAGCGATGCCAGTATTTGTCCATCAAGTGGATTGTACGTACTGAGCACGGACGTTACCGTTTCGCCAGATGCCACCAGTTTCAGCTGGGCTCCTGCAGGATTGATTACAAATGCGAATACCCTACATGCTACCGTGAGGGCAAATCCGATTGTGCCTACACAGTACACATTAACTGCCCGTGATGCAAATGGATGTAAAAGTACTGCCAGTAAACTGGTATCACCTACCATCACCGCACCTGTTGCCGGCAGCAATGGCCAGGTATGCGTTGGCAGTAATGTTACACTGGGTGATGTTACCAATAATAACGATGGCAGTATTATCAACTGGACGGTTTCACCCGCTATTGCCGGCACATTGACAAGTTCCACATCACCAGCCCCCGTATTTACGCCCGCAGCAGGGGATGCTAATAAAACATTTGTTTTTACTGTTAGTAAAACGAATGGTGGTTGTACCAGCACGTCTACCGTAACGATCAATGTGCGTCAATTTGTATTGCCAGCAATGCCTGTGCAGACAGTGTGTAATAATTCCTCTGTCAGTATTGGTATAACACCTACCGCAGGCGTCAGCTATGTATGGACTCCTTCAACAGACCTGATAAACCCGAACGCATCCGCTACGGTCGTTAACAATATTACAGACACAAGAGTATACACACTTACCGCTACTGACATAAACGGATGTTTTGCTACATCCAGCGCTGTGTTAGGTGTCAACGCGACGCCTGCACCAACCGTAAGTATTCCGTCAGTAACCGTGAGTATAGGCGCTACTCCTGAAGCTTTCAATCCATCTATTTCCCCAGTGGGTAGTTATACCTATAGCTGGACTCCGGCAGATAAAGTTAATAATCCTTATATCCCCCATTCAAGAGCTATCCCGAGTGGTATTGGTAACACTACTTATACATTGACGGTAACAGATGAGAATGGATGTACTTCGGTCGCACAAACGCAATTGCGGGTAGGACCAATGATCACGCTCCCTATCACGATCACCTCATTTAACATCAGCGATGACGGTAAATGTAATGTACTCTTGAACTGGAATGTTGAAGAGGCAAATAACTTTTCCCGTTTTGTGATTGAGCGAAGTATCAATGGCATTTCATACCAGCCCATCACCACACTCTATTATCATGAACATCAATCTTCTTATACTTATAAGGATATCAATCCCGGAACAGCCAAATGGTTTTACCGTTTGAAGCTGGTGGATTCCGACGGCAAGTTTAGTTACTCCCCTATCGTCAGCAGCAAGATAACATGCGCTGAAAGCCAGCAGGCAAAACTGACTATTTATCCAAACCCTACTCAACGCAAGGTTAATATTCACAGTAGTAAGCCTATTGAAAAGTTACAGTTGTTTACCGCGCAGGGCCAGCTGGTGACGCAGCGAGAAGTAAGGCAAACGCAGGCTGCTACTTACCAACTGGAACTGGATAACAAGCTGAGCCAAGGTTTATACTTTATCCGAGTGATCTGTACAGACGGTACCATTCAACATAGCAAGTTGATGAAGGAATAAAGAAGTTGTTTGGTTTGGAAAGTTGCTGTTATCGGAGGTGACCAGGTTGTGGTTATTGCCGATCTGGAAAAACTGAAGGCAGGACATTATATACCGGAAGTTTTTACCAAAGATGGCAAGGTTTCTCATCAAGTTAGTAAACAATAAAAAAATGCCCCTTATTTGCATAAGGGGCATTTTTTATTCCGGGTAGCAAGGATTACAGCTACTGACTTTTTACAACAGCAAGTTGTCACAAAAATTTTAAATAAAGGTGTAGATATATGATTGCGGTCATAAAATGTCACTGCCCAGCCAATTTACTTTTGTTGTAAAGTATATTGCAAGCATAAAAAAGTAATTATCCCAGGCAGCGCTGGCCAGGCTAATAAACGTATCACGGCAAACCATTAACGCTATGGAAAGATAAGTATGTACCCTCCACAGTACTGGCCTTAAAGCTTGCCAAGGTATTTAACCAACCGGTGGAAGCTATTTTCTTTTTGGAGGAGGATGATTAAGCTACTAAATTTAAAACCATTACCCATGCCAGGCCCTACCCTATTATCCGTTGTACTTGTTATTTGCGGCCTGGCTTTACATTATATTATTAACCGCCAGCGATTTAACCGGCGCAATGTATGCGGCTTACAAAGTTATAGTAGTTACGAAAAAAACCTGCTTATTACCCTGTTGGAAAAGTTGGGCAAGGTTTTGGCCAATTTATTATTACTAAGCGGTATACTCCTTTATTGTATTAGCTAGCAATACGATTATGAAAACTATAAAAGCTTAACGTTACTATTTTATGTTATCAACTGCATTATTACTAACAGCTGCTTTAAAGAAGAATCTAACCGCCTGTGCGGTGATAATGTACACGGGACAAATACTGGGCGAGGCGCTGGCCAATTTTATTATGATTAGTTCCCCAAAGATGATTATTATAAGTGGGGATATCACTTTTACAGGAGAGTTATTCCTTGCCCCTACCCTCTTGCATATGGAACAACATATTTTACCTATCTACCGTAATAAAGTTTCCATCACAGTAGGTTCATACGACAATACCCATGCGTTGCTAATTGGTACATTAGCCTGGTTTACTATGTACACGTCAGATCAAATTAAGGAAGTAGTTAGCATTGTATATAGATTTCCAGGTCATCTTCATCCACGTTGGTTCCAACATTTGTTTAGCGAATTAACCTATCGCTGCTTGAGCAATAATTATCGCCAGTCTAAACCAGGCGCAATGTATTTTAAGATTTACGACAAAAAGTGGATATTATACTCCACTCCTAATGTATCAAGATGAAAGTAAACTGGCCGAACCAGCTAAAGTTGCGCAAGACGGATATGATTCTTTGATGGATGATAAAGATAAAGTGGTTTCGGGTTTTAAAAATAAAATGAATGTGGCCATAAGTAAACTGATGCCCGATCAAGCAGCGGCAGATAATCTGAAAAAATCGCAATAGCCTGAGGAATCACAAATATTGAAAATGAAGTAGGATAATTGATCAAGTATTAACTCCAATTTTTCAATTTTATTTTTTTGTACTAATGGTTAAATAAACATCAGACATTTTGGCTTGCTCCAATATTTTCTTAAGTCGATCGATACTAAATGGCGTTTCAGTAATTACAAGATTGGCTTTCCCTTCAATAAGCTATTTACAATTTTGAGATCGGAAATAGGCATATTTCTCTTTAAATTTACTACTAATATTTGACTCCTGACGCATATACTAATTGCAACTTAAGAGTCATGTTTTATATAGTTTAGTATTATTATTTATCCGTCACCAGGTCCTATTAATTAACATTACCTTGATAAAGTAAATAAAAGTTTACGGCAATTGTTTACACTAAATTGGCTAGTATTTTATAAAATTCACAATTTTAAACCCCTACTTGCCTGCTCACAGTTATACGTTATCATTTATAGCACCTTTAATCTTCTACCCTCAGTTTTGTAATTTTGCTTATTACAGATAGACCTCTCTATCAAAAAAAATATTAAATTAGTATTCATTTATTTGTATCAAAACAAATTTTTATAAAGACTATTTTTACCAGAGAGTAGAAAAAAGAGATGGTCGATAAATTAAAAAACAAAGCCTAATTTAAACTATTTGTAAATAAAAGGTGATAAGCTATTACCTATACAACTTATTATCTGCCGACTTGTGTTGAATTGTATTATTAATCTCCGAAAGTTTACCTGGTGTCAGGAGTTAAAGAATTTTATTGGGTTACTTCTTGTTTTTTTAATTTTTTGATAATAAATATTGTTGCATCCACAATTATGAACATAACTAAAGACGCTCCTACTTTGGGTTTACTTCCAGGCCATTCCATATTTTTATCCCCATCAATAGTTAATAATTTAAGCTTATCAACTATGTGGTATCTCCCATTTATGCAATCATTGCGAGATATTTTAACATTGTATTCTTCAGAATTAAAAGCAACTTTTATTATATTATTCTTAGAGCAATGATTATCTATTTTTACGACCTCAGCGTTACTTCCATGCCATAATATCTTGCCCTCACGCTATTAATCATATCGCGCACTGCGAAAATGACAACCAACATAAGAAAAACAACTAAAAGTATTTTTTTATACTTATTTTTTTCTCTTCAACTACTTTCTTTTTTCTAATACAGGAACATGCCTGATGGTAGTATTATCTTGTTTTGAGGCTGCCATCTTTATAGCTATATATCAGGTCATCTATCTTTCCACGGGTGTTTAGTGTTATATGATACCACATTCTATGAAGCGCACTTTTCACATTTTGTGGACTTACGGCTTTTTATATACTATTTTATTAAGACGACTGTGCCTTTCTTTTTCTGTACCGGCTCCCCTTCAAACTGATAGGTACACATCCATACCATTGCCTGTGTATCGTTCTCTGTTCCCTTTATACTACCGTCCCATCCTTTTGCCGGGTCCTTACTGTAAAATACAACCTGCCCCCAACGATTGTACACCCAGAACTGGTATTGTACAATATTACCCAATACAATGGGTTTGAGTAGATCATTTTTGCCATCCCTGTTAGGCGTAAAAGCATTGGGCATGAAAAATCCCTGCAGACAGGCTTTCGGCAACACATGGATCGTATCCTTCCCTACGCAACCATTGCTACCCTTCACCTCCAGCCAGTACGTTCCCGCTTGTTTGATGGTGATAGCCGGCGTTTGGGAGCCGTTGTTCCAGTAGTAATTGGTGAAGCTGGTCAATGGTCTTAAGGTTATATCACCATAGGCACAGATGGCAGTATCTGCCGGTAAAAATTTAGCAGGAGGCTGTAAGAAGGTATTGACCTCTACCGCATCCGTCGCTTTACAACCGTTAACATCCGTTACAGTTACGGCATACTGACCTAAGCTACTGATGGTCATACGCCTGTCGGATGAACCATTATTCCAGTTATAGCTAACAAAGTTGCCTGCGTCCAGTGTTCTGGATGCCCCTGCACATAGTGTGGGTGTTTTCTCAAGGGTAACAACAGGGTTAGGGTGTACTATGGCAGTCAAAACATTACTGGTGACAGTCTGTGCACTCACGCAACCTTCGCTCGAAGTTAAACGGCAACTGACGATGTCTCCGTTCTTTAAATCAGGCGCACTGTAGGTTGTATTATCCGAACCAACTGAAGTACCATTGAGTAACCATTGGTATCCGGGTGTGGTTCCACCGTTTACAGGTGCAGCGTTAAAAGTCATCATCTCTGTTTCGCAGATACGCGGCGTAGTGGTAGTGATGGTTAAGGCCGGTGTCAGTAACGGTTTTACCAACATAACAATATGATTGCTATTTACCAGGGGACTTGTAACACAGGTCAAACTGCTCTCCAGGCTGCAACGAATGATATCACCTTCCTGTAAACCATTATCCAGATAGGACGCAGCATTTGTGCCAACGGGTAAGCCGTTTTTTGTCCATATAAAATTGGGCGTCAATCCGGAATGCGTTGCAGATGTTGTAAAGTTTACAGACGTACTGTAACAGATATCATTTTCTGAGGCGGTGATACTTAACAGCGGTGTTTGTTTTGATTGCACCACTATCGGGACTGGCAGACTTGGGGCTGTTGAGGTAGTGATACAGGCTGCATCGGAAGTTAAAGTGCAAAGAACGATATCTCCATTAGCCAAATCAGGGTCGGTATAAGTTGCACTGTTGACTCCGACTGAAGTTCCGTTTTTTGTCCAGTTATAAACAGGGGTATTGCCCGCATTTTGCGCTACCGTAGAAAAAGTAACCAGGGTTCCTGCACAAATCTCCTGTTGATCTGCCGATACGACCAGGGTGGGTATAACGGGTGTGGTTACATCGAGTTTTACGGGTCTGGAAAACAAATCACCACAGGCGCCCGTCATTACACAACGGAACTGCTGACCATTTTCTGCTGTACTGATTCCGGTGACTGAAAGTTCGTTACCGTTCGTCCCACTATACCTGGCATCATCGGTGATATCTACCCAATTATTACCTGTCCTGACCTGCCATTGAAACTGCTGTACATTATCGGCATTTACCAAGAACTGAGCATTACCATTATTACATAAAATAATATCATCCGGTTGTTGTAGGATAGTGATGGGAGTTGAACTACAACGGGTTACTTTTCGAACAACATAAAAATTACTTATAGAAATTAGTAAGTTATTATCCCTGTCAACATGTACGGACGTCGGCCAGCCGAGCGTTGCTAAAATTGCTAATCCTCCATCTCCAGGAGCATCCCAATACAAACCATTCCCTGCATAGGTAGAGATAATGCCATCAGGTTTGACTATCCTAACAACACAATTCAAATTATCACCTATATACAAGTTATTGTCTTCGTCAATATCAATTGTCCAAGGCCCATTAAATGAGGCATTAACAGCCAACCCGTTATCTCCTGTATATCCTTTAGTACCGTTGCCGGCATAGGTACTGATAATACCAGCAGCGTTTACCTTTCGAATCTTTTCATTTCCAGCATCAGCAATGTACATATTACCATCTTTATCAAACACTACTCTGTAAAAAAAGCCAAGCTGGGCATCGGTTGCCAAGCCCCCATCTCCTTCACTCCCCCTTGTTCCGTTACCTGCTACCGTACTTATAATTCCTGCGGGTGATACTTTTCTGATTACAAAACTGCGGCTATCCGAAATGTACATATTATTATCAGCATCAAATGCAATACCAGTAAAAGACCGGAACTGAGCATTCGATATATGTCCTCCATCCCCTGCATATCCGTGTGGAAGTTGTCCGGCAATCGTTGTTATAACTTTAGTTATTGCATCAATACGGCGTATCTTTTCAGCATTCTGATCTGTAAAGTATAGATTATCAAAATTGTCAATACCCATCCATGCGGGATGATATATTTGGGCATTGAGTGCAGGGCCTCCATCTCCCGTATAGCCAATTACACCTGTTCCAGCAAAAATCGAAATAATACCAGTCGATGCTTCCACTCTCCTGATTACATCATTGGTATGATCGGCTATATACATATTACCTGACCGATCTGTAACAATATCCATCTGTCCGTGAAGTTGAGCATCGTACGCCAAGCCGCCATTTCCTCCATTTCCATAATTATATGTGCCAGCTACCCTCGTGATGATCTGACCCTTAACAGCCATCGGTAAAAAAAACAAAAGCAACAGGAATAATGAAAACAATCTCATATAAAAATGTGGTGGCGTGGTGGCTATCATTCTAATACAATTTCATAGCTCAATTCATCGATAGCCGGTAGAATTATTGTTTTTAACGAATTGACTTTCTTTTTGAATAATTTTACCATTTCTTCTTGTATTGAAACCTTAAATGGATAATTTTCTTCAATAGACAACCCATTTTCTACATTTTCAATCCAATCAGAAGCAAGTTCAATATAATATTCTAATGCATCTTTGGTAGTCGGAACACTATAAGTATCGGTATACATAGAAGGAAAATCTCCTACTATGACCCAAGTCAACCCATCATCTTTATTCCCAGTATCCACATCAAATAAAAATATACAAAGTGCAAATCCGGTATTATTAAAAAGCCAGCCCTTATCAATTCTTTTACACCATGAATGGCTACGAAGATAATCTTCACTTCTCTTAAGAAGTGGAATTACCTCCTCATAAAATTCTAATTTTTGATCTATTTTTCTTATTTCAATAGGATAATTCATATACTAGTTCTTTTTTTTTCTCGGCTTAGCTCTTGAGCCCCATCGCTTAGAATCTCCATTTTCCTTATGCAGTTTCCTATGTTCTTTAGCAGAAAGAGGTTCAATATTTGGATAACCATCATACCCGCCATCAGCTAAGGCTTTTTTATGATGTGCATGTTGTCTTTTTGTAAGATCATCGGGATCCATCGGCCAGACTTTATTCTCAGCATCTTCCCACTCTTTTCTAAGTTTTGATGGGGACTTTAAACGAGGTGTATTTTTTACAACGTCCTGGACTTCATCTTCATATTTTATTACATTTTCAACAACGCCTGCAACTTCATCTGTATATTTCAAGCCCTTTGCTATATCGCCAAAGGGTAAAATACCCAACGCAGTTAAGCCAGCATTTTTGTAATCTCCTTCCAGCAAATATACTAAAGCATTTATTCCGTCAAAAAATCCAAATGGATCAACTACTCCTGCAAAATCCATCGCTGTGTGAAACCAACTTTCTTTCTTCTTTTTTTTAGCCTTTACCACTACATTTACTAGCGTTTCACCAGTAGGATCCTTATCGTCATATGCAGGCAGATAACCATCATACAAAGGAGGCCTATAGCTTGGAATAGTATCTGTAGGAGACGCTCCTGACTGATCGTTATACCTAATAGGGTTATTAAATGCAAAACTATAGGGACTCCACCTTCTCATGTATTCGGAAAGCGGATCTACCTGAAAAAATCTTCCAATTTGAGGATCATACATCCTTGCATTAAAATCATAAGACTCCAAACCACTGCCATCAGAAAATTCGGCTTCTTGTTTTTCATTCCCATTAAATCCTTGCTTATTTTTTATTATTCCAGTTAATGCTTTAGAACTTATGCCGGCCATCGTAAGACCAAAAGGATAATAATGTGTTTCTTCAAGTATTTCACCCGGCATGTGAGTAACCATAAGGTTATCAAAATAGACTTTTACATCACTTTCGTTGCTTACAAATATGTACAAATAGCCATTTTTTTCAACTTCAACCGGATTATTTAAAAATGATATATGTTGTTTGTACCCGCCACTCTGTTTAACCAGATCAGCATCTCCTGTAACATACCTAAGTTGATCGTCAAAAAGTACCCAATTTAACCTGGCATTTGCATAAGAATTATCGACAGGAGCATACTCTTCCAGGAATGATTCAAGCAGGGATGTATTACTACTTATTCCTCCGATAATTGAAGGTGTCACAATTCCTTTAAAAGCGTTTACAGCATTACTATTTGCAAAGGCCAACAATAATTCGCTAATGGGTAAAGTAACATTATTCTGAGGCCCACCCCCTGGCATGTTATAATATGAATCTACGGCAATTCTGACTTTATCACCGCTCATAACCTTGAGTACAATTCCCAATCCAGTACGTTCATTATTTAAAGTTCCATCCGTCCTGTAAAAATCTTGTCCTAGTTGCGTATACTGGTCTGCGCCAAAAATGCTTTGCACTTTTTCAATTCTTGCATCTACAATATCATACAGCTCTTTTTCCTTTACAACAATATTGTCTTCCAGTGTAGCTGGTAAATAACAAATATCCCTTTCCTCTTCAGAAGTTAAAACCATCCGTACATTTCCCAGATAATCCTTAATATCATAATCGTAAACAAACCTATCAATCGAAGGTGTACATGTAAACAAATTATTATCTGCGGATACCCATCTTATTCGCCCTTCATCATGCCCGATGAACTGAAGCTGAAATTTTTTCCCTAATTCTACGTCGAGTGATGGATTGTCATAAACAATACTTTCAAAAACAGCGGAACCTATATAATGAGTAGTCGTTGTCAGCTTGATGTTATTGTAAAATACCCCTTCAAATTCTACTGTAACATCATTCTCTGTAGTTATCTTTTTTAGTTTATTGCCCAATGCATCGTAAGCATATTCAATATTGCCTTTATCACTAATAATAACTTTTTCAGGCAGATTCAGATAATTGTAAGTTATACTTTGAATAGCTTTATTTTTATCGACTTTTAAATTGCCGTTTCCGTCATATTCGTAGTCAACTATATTGTTAAAAGCGGACTGAGTACTGGTACTTGTCAACAGACTCTTATCAATATGGTCAGCATGGGTTAAAGGAGTCCGAAAGTCTCCCATTTTCGTATCTTCATCATTACTGAAATCAACTACATTTTTCAACTGATTACTTCCATCATAATATGTATAACGCAAGTGATCAATCTTTGCAATTTCAGATAGTTTAATTCCCCACTGTTGCATTTCCAGAATATTACCATTGGCATCATATGCTTTTTCGGGATCCAAACCATCTCCCATTTTAACAGAAAAGTCAACAATATTATTCCCCCAATAAGACCCGCCTGGATTTTGTTGCTTGTATAAAGCACTTATTAATCTATTAGCATTATCATATTTAAAGTCATATTTACGACTCACATCATCACCATCACTTTTCCAAATCATTCCGGCAACGTTTCCATTAAATTGAGCTCCCGAGAAGTTATCACCGGTCTTATTTATATAATCACCATAACCAAGTTCATAACCAAATCTCGTGGAAGGAGCTTGTCCGGTACTAGCTACATAATCTCTATTCAAACCTAAAACCCATCCTCTAATGTTATAATCATATTTTAAATCTTCCAGACCTTCCTCATTATTATAAGATGGAGCCAACGTTTTCTTTTTTACCTGCCCCAATGCATTATATTCAATCTTGGAAATTGTTGTAAATTCTGTCGGCAGATCCCCATTATTTAACAAGGAACTAGCTACCTTTTTGTCCGTTTTTATAAGCCTCCCAATCTCGTCATAATGGATTTGGGTAACATTAGTAATCTTCTGATTTTTATCATCTTTTATTTCTTGCGTGTTAACGACCACCAATTCTTTCCCGCTCCAACTATATTGCGTTGAGTTGACATCAACTCCTCCCCTTTCGTTCATACTCCTTGATTGCACAACCCTACCTTTTTCGTCATAAAACAAAATTGTAGTTATAAACTTCTCGGGATTACTTCCTAATACCTTTTTTCTATTTCCAGTAATTTTTGAGATTGTTGAATTGCTTTTCAGTAAAGGCATTACTTGAGGATATGGGTAGTCTTCATGCGTAGTAAGCCAGTTTCCGGCAAGCTCCCCAATATTATAATCCTTAAATGCAGCACTGTAACCATTTGACCAATCATAATTATCGTACCAAACCTGACTAATTAATTCATAACCATTATTAATTGTCGGATAGTTTGCAATGGATACGGCACCAGCATTCAGGTGATCAATAAAAGAAGTGCTGTTAGTCCAAATGCCAGTTTCAATTTCCCTATTTAAATCATCATATTTAGTAACAAGCCACTTATTGCTATTTCGCATTAAAGCATCTTGTGACATAACCAGTCTGTCACGTGAATCATATACAAAATACACAACACCAACACCGGGAAGATCTTTCATTATCAAACGATGCCGCTTATCATATTCATATCGGAAACATTGTTCTTCTAAAATGTCCATCAGCGAAGCAGACGACCAAGATTCTTGTTCGACTTTTTTAACTCCTTCAGGTTGTATCACTCCCCTTAACCTGCGTAACTGGTCGTATATATAATATGTACATATCCAATTGTTATGTCCACTACCACCACCATTATCATATACTTCATTTAAAAATTGGACTTTTTTCAATACAACTAAATCCCGCTTATCCTTAAATTCAATTACCTGATTACCATTTTCGTCTGTACTTATAGTTTTATAGAGCTCACCTTCCAAATAAATTCCGTTTGTCAGGGGAGTTGAAAAAGAACTTAAACTACCATAGCCCCCTTCATCCACTTTCCATATCCGCACAGCATCAATATCGGTATTGACACTATATTTTATTTTATTAGAGCTTCTATACGCCGGCGTAGAAAAACTTTCAGTCCCGACCCATTTTGTTCCAGGTGAAAAACTTTCGACAATTCTATTCAGGCTAGTGGGCTCATATTTTATCGAACTGTAGAAATAGGTCTCACCGATTGATATTGAAGGATGATGCGGAGAAGGAATATTAGCTGAATAATAGATCTCCTGTTGATGAAACGGATCAACTTTAAAGGCTCCATTATTAATGTCAGTTGTTAATCCTGTAACCTGTGCGGGCGTCGGCAAATATTTTATACTCTCCAGACCATGTTCATCATAAAGGGCCATCGTTATATAATCCACCGCATTTGTGGCAGATTTCGGATCTGCTGGATTTGTTAATAATGAGCCCTTCTTTTTTACCCATTGAAAAGGGCGACCAAGCCCATCTAAGTATTCGGTAGATATTTTTGCAACTGTAACATCTGTCTCCATCGTCAAACTGCTACCATCTAAGACAGGTTTCACCAACTCCCATGTTCTAACCAAGTTAGGGGCAGTTGGTATCTGGTATGGTGCTGGTTTTATGCGTGGCTGAGCCAATAATCCCGTCAAGGAAGATCCAAGGAAAATAAAAAACAAAATCCAATAACTATTTTTCATTATTACTTATTAAAGGGCAGTGATATAATAGATAGTTTGAGGCACAGGAATAACGTTTGTTCCAACCAAGGGAGGGCCTTCTAATAAATTAAGCCGAACATTCCCTGAAGTTTCAAACTGTAATTGAAATTTTCTTTCTCCCACCCAAAATGGAAAAGACTGGTGTGTAGTCATTGGCCTACATGAAGGTGGAATCATAGCAATAATTTTTCCTGAAGAATAGGAGTTTATTGTAAAAACACCTCCAAACAGGGCAGTGTTAGTGTATTTTATTATAAACGGAGGACCTCCCATTGTTACCCCTGAAGGAAAGCTCATAGGGCAAGTTGTTGGAGGAGTTGTAGTACACCCCATCATATTATTAGCGAATGTTTGCCCGTTCGCGGCTATATCAGCATTAACAAATTGTTCTACATGTTTTAAACTGATAGTAGATGCGTAAGTATTTGCATCAACCGTGTAGTATATAAAAGAAACAGGATATTGTCCAGGGCCGCAATTATTTCTTGAATAAATAACACGCTGCAAACTATTATAATATTTTTGACTACCACAGTCATCGACTTCACCAGCATAATTGTAACAATATTTGGTCAAAATGTGTTTTTCTTCATTACGGATAGTGATTAACCTTCTAAAGTTATCATACTCATAATAAGTTATTACATTGTTTTCATCACATAAAGAAGTCATCCCAATAATTGGATCATAAGTCCTTGTTGTCATCTGCGACCCAACCGGATATAGTCTCAGTTCGTCAATTTTGCCTTCACCTGTAACAACTATAGCGGTAGCTGGAAGGTTGATTCTGTGTTCATAATAGGTCCATCCGGCAACCGCCCTTCCTACCTTAACTTCATCCGAAGGTGTAACCGTATATTGCCCTGATTTGCTCCAATAGCTCACAATATAATTTCTTGAAGGATCAATAGTTTTTGATGTAATCGTCAAACCAGTTGCTAACTCAAATGACCTCTTTCCAGTCACTGCATCACCCGAAACCTCCAAATCCCCGGTATATAACCATCCTCCTTTTTCATTTGTTTCAAATGATGTAAATCCAAAGTTTTCTGCATTTGAGTTTTTAACTTCTACAACGGGAAATCTTTTATTGTAATTCCACAAAAAAGAGGTTGGACCTTCATTATTATTCTTAAACTCGATAATATTTCCTTTTGCATCATACAGTTCATGCGTCACTTGTTTTCGGTAATTTTCGCTAAATGTGATACTAAGATTGCCAGCATTATTTACTGTACCGATATTTGTAACCGGATAAACAGGAATACTTGTCTCAAATGCATATACTTCATCTATTAATGGAATTGAAGTTTTGTATTTGACCAACCTCCCACCAACTTGTTTTTTAGAATGATTTTCAGATTCAGCTTCAAGTATTTTTTCCTCTATAAAAGCATTTGTTATGTTTTTAGTATTTAGCTCTTTAATGCCGATTAAAAACTCATCAGTTGAAGTTAAAGTTCCAGCGCCTAATATATCATAGGGAAAAGTTCTTAATATTTCATTAATAGACCCATCGCTTCCTTTGGTCAAAATAGACTTAATATTTAAACGATTATCATAAGTAAACTCCCGAATTTTACTTACATAATGAGTAATGGCCGGATCATACATAGTTTCCTTTGATCTTATCAATAATAGAGGATTTAAGGGGAATTCATATGAAGTTCCTTGAGAGAGTATTGCAGCTACAGTAGGCGAACATACATGTGACGCATTAGCTTTAACAGCCCTCACCGCATTATAAAAAGAAGCCACTTCATAATCATTTGCCACTTGCTGTATTAGTTTATTATTAGGGGTGAAATGAGACTTTGTGAGCAGTTTTCCTCTAAATCTTGCGTTGTCTATAAATGGTTCGTAAGGAGATTGGCTAATCTGCAATGTTGCCAGAAAGGATTCATCTTTGTACCCGTTATCAAAATTTGTATACTTATATATTGTATAGCTCCCATCTGTACGAACTTCTGCTACTTCACTATAACCAATATGACTACCTCCGTCACTTGACCCTCCCGGAATTAAAGAAGTACTTGAAAAAATCTTTTTACTTAATTTTAGGTTCGGGACATTGTCAGAAATAGCATATCTATAATCATCCCAGTAATACTGAATCTGAGAACTAAGTACCCCACTTGAATTAAAGCTGTTAAGTGAAGCTGAGCTATTATAACCAACCACATAATAAATATCCTTTGAATCAATTAAGATATTATTATAATCAAAATTTTTTATTTTCTTTATCCTTAGTCCACCAGCAGTTTGAGAATTTACATATTCACTTAAAGGGTCGCTTCTTAACGTACTTACTGCCTTTTTATAATTATGTTGTTCATACTCAAACACTGTACTTCCACCTGTAGGATAGGTCAACTTCTCCAATATTCCATATAGCGCCACCGAAGAATTGGGTTCTCTAAATGCCTTATAAGTGGTAAAATCATTTACGTCGATTATTGGAAAAATGTTATTAAAATATCCCCAATGATCATTCTTATGCGCCAGATATGGAGGAAGTGCTGTCAGCCCGTTATAAGTAAATATGTACGGAGGTTTTGCAATACCACCTTTCCCTTTCTCCTGAATAGAACCAAGCGTAAGGCGTTGTGTACTATTATTTACATAATTAAAAGAATAAGAAAGAAGTGGGGATGTCAAGCTATTTATCTTATCAAAAACTTCTACTGAATTAAGCTGGTACCATTTTAGGTTAGCCAAACAGGCCGGGTATGTACTGGGAAGGCCAGATAAATTCTGAATAAATGGTAAAAACTTATCTCGTAGAATGTTAATTGGATTAGATGGATTTTGAGATCGCATATGATTCCAATAAGTGTATTGTTGGTCATACATTGCCTGAGTATAACTCAGTTCAATAGTCTCAGATCTATTGAATTTAATTTTTTGATTTTCAGATTCAATAGCTGACAAATAAACCGGAGAAATCAAATTACCATAAGTATTTCCCCACATTGGATATAAAAGCGTAGTAGCTACGCAAGCGGGAGTTAAAAACCCCGGACCTTTATTATTCGTACTTGTTTGATTAATCTGAGAATAGAGTTGTGTAACATAATCACCCCTATCGTAAGTTAAATCTATCACGCGACCGTCTACGCCTTCAATTTTGGTTAAATACCAGGAGTTGGCTATAAAAGCATCCTCATACTGAGCAAATAACCCCATACTGTACTCAATTGCATTGGCGTGAAATCCGAAATAATATTTTGTACCATTTGAGGTGGTAACCTTAAAACCTTCAAAAGTTTTGGGATATCTATACGGGTTTGGGTCTCCGGGGGGGCTGGACCAAAGACTACCAACGGTAGGCAAAATTGGAACATTTGTGAAAATTCCTGAGAATTCGACCTTTAAATATTCATCCGACTGAACTTGCCAATTTCTTAAATGATCTAAAAAGAATTTACCATGATGGCCGTCAAAATTAAAGGTAAATACATCCGGCTCCGTATCATAAAAATTTTTACTTTGGGGAAATTCGTTAATTTCATTTATCCCTGCTATTGTATTCCAATTAGATTGATTTAGAAAATTATACTTGTAATAAAAACCAAGCTCTCTTTGTTCCTGAAATGCGTTTACATCCGGAATAATTAATTCATCCGGATGGTCATTTACGGAGCGAGAAATTACGCCACCAACATCTAAATTCCAATTCTGTCCGACCCAGCCAGGGTGTATATCCGGTTGAAAACCACCCGCATTATAACCCATTTTAAGATTAAGTCCTATACCACCGTCGGACAAATTATAGATAGGCACTGTAATGGAAGGTCTGCCAGTGAAATAAGAAATTGGCACATCTCCGAACTTTTCCAAACCTGCTACCGTGGGGCTTTGAATATTTAATGGATGCTTTTGAAATTCTTCTAATGATTGACTGAACACTTTCTGAATAAAAAGAATACTTACGATACAAATAATAAATTTCATAATTAATGTTGCAAAATTTTATAATCCATAACCTACTCTAAATAATATGGGCTGAGTTCTGGGTACCTGCTGGTAACTCAGAAAATCCCATAATAATTTGACAGAGGTTCTCTTAAATATTTTTGAATTCAAATTGATTTGTTTGCTCACGCCAATGAGACCACTTTGTTGCCAGGCGTTGAGGTCTTTTAATACAGCGATGCTGTTGAACTGCTGACGATAGTTTTGTTCATACCCACCCGTTAACCAAAAGCCCCGTTTGATCTTCCAGTCTATATAACTTCTTAGGCCAATACCTTGATGCGTAATCTTTATGTTTTGTATATTTCTGCCCCAGCCCAGTTTATATCCGACGCCTATACCGATGATACTTTTATCATTGAGTTTGTAGCCCACCGACAAACCAATATCACTGGTGGTGGGGAAGTAACCATTGCTACGCTGGCTCTGGAAGTCCGTGTTGTATTCCAGTCTATCCTTAAAACTTTTTGTCTTCTGGTTATTAGGTTTAAAACCTTCGGGCATGTCTATATCCTTGCCACCGGTATTACCTATCTGGTTACCCAGTTTGTTTTTTAAACTGCTTAGCTGTGCTTGTGCAGCCTGCATGTTTTGCCGGAACTGATCCATGGCGCCTGGTGCAGCTAGTTGTTGTTGTAATAAAGCGTTTACCTGTGTTCTGGTTTGTAAGCCGGACAAGGATGCATTTAAGGCGGCTGGATCTGTGGGATTGTTACTAGGTAAACGGAACAGGGATGCCAGCTGGCTATTCTTTTGCATAAACTCTTTGAACAACTTCGTTTGACTCAGTAATTCTATGGCTTTACGTTCTGCTTTTTTGTGATCCTTTAATATCTCTTTGTATTCATTAACCTGCGCCTGGTAGTAGTATACCTGTTTGTTGATTTGTTTGAGCTCTTTTACAAAGCCTATTCCTTCCAGTTGCTTAGTCAGAGTCTGTTTGCGTTCTTTTATAAACTTCTTTACCATTTCAGCTTTATTAAACTGTTCTTGCAAGCCCTGTACTTTATCCATGGCACCGGTTAGCTGTTTGGCATTGTCTTTTACCTTCAGCAGTTCCGGGTTTTGTTGTAAAAATTTTAAACTGCCGGTTAATGTATCCAAGGATGGGAGATAGGTGTTGCTTTTTTTGTTTAGTTTAGTAATATTCTGCTCTAGCTTTTTGTATTGGGCTTCGCTTTGATTTAATAAAGCTTTGGCTTTAGTGCTATCCGTCTTTTGGAGCTTTTTTAAAATGCGGGACTCTTGTTGTTGTAATTTGCGTAGCAGCTTCTCTGTTTTTTTGTCCAGCTTTTCTTCTAGATTGGAAGCAGTAGATTGAACGGATTGCAAATATTTACCGGATACCAAAGCTGTTGTGGTATCTGTATTTCCTTCTTGTTGTGCATGCAGCGACAGGCTACTACACAAAAAAATACATAAGCATGTAAACAGGTGAGTAATAGTTCGGTTCAAGCGACTTGGTTTGTTACTTTGTCAATCTTGCACGGGTTCAGATGGCTCGAAGTGAAGATAGATTATTTGGCGTTTTAATTCGTACAGGAAAAACCCTGTGTAGTTATTGCCCTCCAATTATTTGAAAGCAAATTTAGTCAACTCCTATGAGTTATAAGTATGATAATCAATTGATTTATTCTACATCTACACATTGACTTTTAAAAAACAAAAAACGCAAGTCGGATAATTTACGGGCATCAATTATCAAATAACGGGCAAAGGGTCTATGAATATGTGTTAATCATTACAGGGTTTTTCCTATACGCAAAAAGGGGTTAATCCTGTTTACAATAAACATACTTTTAAATACCCATAGTAATACTTCAAATTTAAAGTTGTGCTTCTTCTAATTTAGCCAATAATAATTCTGTAATTAAGTAACGGAGGTTTAATCGATATAATGTATAAGGGGAATAGACAGATACTAACAATTAAACCATATACTATTTAGTTAAAGCATGTATTACAAATAGCATTTTGAAATTTATAAATGTAAAAACATCATCTTGTCTTTCTACATGTTTTAAAAGCAGGATAATAAAAAAGCCGTTGCGCTTTAACACAACGGCTTTAATTATTTATAAATTTATCAACAAGGAATAAATGAAGAATGCACATATCCATTATAAATAAAATAGGCGGTTCCCATATTACTCCCCCAATTAGAGAAAACCAAGGCCCAGGCCAAAGGTTGATATCCGCCAGGGCCTAATGTCCAAACTGGCACTCCAACAGCCAACTCAACGGTATCGTTTTCTAAATAAATAAACACGTTATCGGTCGTTCCGCAATCTGCATTGGGTACTACACGTTCATATACCAATAAACCGGATGACACTTGTTGATTCTTTTCCTCAAGGCAACCGGCCACTTGAGTACTTTGCAGGGGGTTTTGATAACCAGCAAGAACGGTTAACGAGAAAACCACGACCATTAGTAAAGTCAATTTTCTTAGTTTCATACTAGTAGATTTAAGTTAAAGTTATTGTTAAACGCATCTGAAACAAGCCTAAATTTATTTTTTTATATCAGCTCTACAAAGAGGAAAAAGCCTGTTTTTTGTAGAGGGCTTTCCCTGTATTTATCAAGAACGCTTACCTATACCCTCACCGGCAGCCTGTTTATTGTAGGTAGTTTATTGGTGGCATTTAGCCGGGAGCAAACGGCGGCATGAAGCTTCGGCTATCCTCGCTGCAATGGGCGGTATTACTTAATTATGGCTTACTGCTATTAAACTTCCTGTTTGTATATGGTATGGAGTTTATGAGCGTGACGTCTAGTATTACCTGCCATTACAACTCAGGCAATGCCCTGAAATGACCATCCGCATATTCTACATCAATAAATACATCAGGCGCTGGTGTATTTCTTTGGTTTCTGATTTTAAAATCAAAGATTACTCTCAGGAAGTAGCCCTGATTTCCTCCTTCGTACAATGTTTTTTTGCATGAAATTCCCATCAAAATTAAATTATCATCCTCATCTCGTTCCCGCAGGATATCGTTAATTTGGGAATGGTTTGTAGCAAAGATGATTGCTTCGGCAATTTGTGTAGTTGTCATAAAAATATATGTTGGTTTAATGTTTAATCTTCATAGCCACTTAAGTATAAAGAAAGACGAAGTAGGTACCAATAATCCTGTTTTAAATCATTGTAATCAAATTTCTTTTCGCCATTATTAAAACTCTTTAGCGAAACCACTTTATTGTTACAATAGTTAATCCAATAAATATTATCCGGTGTAATTTCCACCTCCTCCGCAAACGCTTTTTTGCTAAAAATAAGAATATCTCCTTTATTCAGATTGTCTAATAAAACAATCTGGTCTTGAATTTTTTCGAGTCTCATTATGCTTACTTTTTAATACTTAATATTCTTTTGTTTTAATTTTCTGTGGAATATTTTATATCTATTGGAAATTCATCTAAGAAATTACATAGAAATTCAAAAACAATTAATATCACAAAAACAAGTTTAACTTTCATAAACCTTAAAGCAGAGCATAGTTACTTGTCATAATCAAAAAAATTAATACTTCCACGAACAAACACATTCATTTTACTCCATTCGCCCTCCTTTCTAACTTTGTCGAATCCTATACCAAAAGTTGATGGGAGTTTGAACAAGTGAAAATTGATCTTTTTAGCAAGGATATTTGTATATAAGCCGACAAAGTATATTGGCTTTGCATTCTCTGTCGCCAATAAAACTGTATATGGGATAGCATTAATATGCCAGAATGTTGTAGGTATTGAAAAACTAAATCGTGCTTTATTTAGTCCTGTTAGAAGTTTACCATATTTTCCGTCAAACTTTTCAAAGGCAATAATATTTCCATTTATAATGGCATCACTACTAATGTCCTTAAAATTTAAAAGGGAATTATCATTCCAACCCTGAACTACACTACCAGTGAATGAAAGTACCATCCATTTTGTTGGCAAAAATTGGGTATAGTTTAATTCTATTCCATAAGACAAAGGGTATTTTTTTTCTATTTTAGAATTATCGGTATTGTAAAGTCTGAAATTGTCTACTGCAGCAAAAATGCTCCAGCCGGTCGAAAACGTCCAGCCATTTGAGTTTTCTTTGATAGTGTCAACAATGGTCTGATATCCAAATTTTAATTTACCGCCCGGTCTAAAACCGGAAAAGTCGGACAAAGAAATTATTTCCGAAGCATTAATAATACTTGGCTGAAAATAGTAATTACTGCTTTTATGTACAGTGGTATCTCGATCTAATTTAAAAGACTTACGTATAGGAACAGATGCAATTGTCAAGGAGAAGTCTTTAGAGCTAAAATCTGCTCTATATTTTTTTATAGCGTAATAGGTAAATATTCCTTTGTTTTTACTATCTGCTCCAATATCTTGAGCAAGCAAACACTGCTGGATACAAATAACTGTTAATAATAAGATTATCGACCTCTTCATAAGACAAAAGTTTAATGTATTTATATTTATTTGTTAATGTGTTTACAATAGAGTTTGCCTATTGCTCTTATTTCTACACAACCAGGAGGTAAAATAAATGCAAGTGAAACAATAGTCTACTGTTGTAACTTTCTATCCTTTTAGAAATAATACTTACAAAGTGACAAGTTTACATAATTATGAAAAGCAAAGACATAAAGTTTAAACTAAATGGTTTATTAATGAGGTTAAGTTGTGCACTAGTTGCTATAGCTAGCCGTTATATTTAAGTTGCTTATTTCCTTTTTCAGTTAAAATGCACTTTTTATCAATTTCTATTACAAAAGATTTTGTAAATAAAGAAGGTCATGTGTTTAAAATCAAAAGCACTTGTACCTGAAAATGAAAAAGAGAATTACAAATAGAAAAAAGGTTAACTCAGGAGTACATCAAGAATTGATAAGGATAGATTAAATTGATAAAATGAAGTTAAGTTGAAAGATTCAAATTCTCAAATAAAAAATAATCTGGATGAAAAATTGACCATTACTTCAAATACTATACGTTAATATAAAAATCAAATAAAAATGATAGGTGTTTACACTTACTATTCTAAAAAACTAATTTATGACCAAACATTTATAAGTAGTCAGCGCCATTAAAATATTACGCAGTCAGTGCTGGCCCGGCTAATAAACGTATCCCGGCAAACTATTCATGCCATGGAGAAAACAAGTATGTACCCTCCACTTTGCTGGCTTTAAAAATTGCCAGTTTGTTTAATAAACCGGTGGAAGCTATCTTTTTTCTGGAGGAAACTGATTAACCAACTACACCCTAAACCACTTACCCATGCCCGGCACTACCCTATTACCCCTACTACTTATTGGCTGCGGGCTGGGTTTGCATTATATTATTAACTGTCACATAAAAAAAAGGAAAAAATATATAAAAAGGCCTCTTCAATTCCCTGATTACCGTTTGAATAAGTTCTTTAAAATATAAAAAAGAAAAAAACACACCACAAGTATTAACCCAATAATGAGTGCTTCATTAGTACCGATACTTAAAATTGCTCCAATATGTTTTATCATCAGATAATTTTTTTAAAAATAAATTCGCTAATAATTTAGTGGCCGTGAATTTGAGTATGAACAACAATTCAAGTTTACAAATCTTCTCCATTAGCTTTGTTGTACAAATTTTCATAGAAAATTGTAATATAATATTTTCCATACCGTTCGTTTATCATAAACCAAACCGTTTTTTCCAAGCTCTTGAGCGATTCTCTAAATATTTCGACTATTAGTGAAGCTGATTTCTCTCGATCATTATCACTTCGATTTTCTTTTGTCATAAGGATATCGTTTTCTGTACTCAACGAATCGTATGCTGCGGTCTTTTGATAAAAAACGGCTTGATATCGCTTCTTATTTACTGTTAATTCATAAGAAATATCCTCGTCTTCCGGTATAGTATATTTTAACATGAAGGAGTCTGAACTTGATAAATAATTTCTATTATTATGAAACTGTTGCAAAAGATTGTTGAATCTTATTTTAATATTATCCTCGCTCATATCTTTGGCATCCGCTAATGCAATTCTCCATACCTTGTTGTTATTTGTCCCAATGAAAATATTGACATTTGTTCCATTAAATTCACCATCTAGGACCTCTGCACTATGCGGATTAATCTCAAATCCCTTAGATTTTAATTTCTTTATCATTTCAGATTTGTATCCATCAATAGGAATTCCTAGAAATTTTGTTACATCATTTTGAGCATGCAATTTTATTGACAATATTGTCATTAAAAAAACCATTATGAAGTATGTAAAATATCTAATCATATATTATTTTTAATTAGGGTTTTTAGTTAATCTTTTTTTGTGTGTCAGCCAAACACATATAAATAATGTTTTATTAAGCAATCAATGCCGTATCACTTTGATCGTTACTTAAATCCCCACGAACATCTCCTGTCAATAATTCATATACTGTGTTTATATTAAACAATAACTGTGGCTTTTTATCTAAAAGTATAATCATCTCCATAGATAACTGCTGGATAATTAACCTTACTTTACCGTCTACATTCTTTTTTAGTACTATTAAGGCACCACATCTTACCACTCCTTCTTCTACTCCTTCCAAAGATTTGACTAACTTTTCAGCGGCATTCGAGAGCTTTTCTGTTTGCTCGGCTGTAGGCAATTCCAAGTGTTTTAATTCTAACGCTTTTTTGCCTTTACTATATAGGTCTTCCAAATCTTCAGCGCCTATGGTAGAAGAAAAGATATATCTAAGCTTTTTAAAAAAAGAGCCAAACACCGGTTCATCTTCTGTTTCCAATTCAAAACCCATTGCCTCCATAAAATCTCCACATGCATTCGTAATCCTTTCTGCTTGCAGTAAAGGAACAAATGCGTCCGGAATATAAATTATCGCTTCCGCCACTGGCCTCACCAATGCTTTCTTGCCGAGATCTGCCAGTTTTTTAAATTCCTCCTTGTATTTAAGTGCAATCAGATTATTAAGTTCCGGTTCACTAAACTGTAATTTTACAGACTTCGTTTCCGCATTGTAAAGTTGAGCAGATTGCAATAACAATTGCAGGAAATCAGCTTCATTTAAATCTACATTTATTGTAGCATTGATTTGAGCAAAATAAATTTGGATTGAAAAATTCTTTCCTGAAGAGCTCTTGACAATTTTTATAAAATCATTTTCCATTATAAATGAATATATTTTTAATAACCCATTAATCGTTTTGTATCACTTCTCTTATCACAACTCTTTGCAAAAACTTCATTGTTTCTTCTATATCAAAATAGCGGTCTTTTAATAATTTCACCTGATAAACTTCAGGAAGGCAATAACCCCATTTAGAAAAGTTCAACAGCATTGGATTATCCCGCAATGTTTGTAAAATATATAAATCAATTTGCCCCATTGATACATCAAGTGTCTTCCATACCTTAAAGAAATCAACGATAGAAGCATTCATTTCAAAACAACTTTGACTTTCATCTAAGTAATTTTCGATACCTGCTTTATTAAACAATAATTCTAAGGTGCGGTTGATGCGTGTACCGGTGAAAGTGAAAAACTGTAAGTATTTGGCGCCAACCAGCAAGGGACGTTCCTTTCCAGCATCTTGAATTACAAAAGCCGAAAAATCTGAACGCAATATTTGAATTGCCTCTATACCGGCCTGGTCTAAAAATTCGAATTCTTCCTGTGTTGTTATTACTTCCAACATTTTTTCCCTAATCCTTGGATGTACTACCGTGCCCCCTCCCAAAAAGGTTGGCTTCTTGCCATCATTAGCCGGAATTACTTCTATTTTTTTCGCTTTAAAATCAATGAAAATAATTTTCCAAATTTTCGCCGCCAATAAAATGTTGGCATCTTCTATCAATTGCAGAGAATATGGCAGTTCGCCGATGGGTATGGACTTATTTACTACTTTAAAATTTTCTTCTGTTTTAAATACACTATAAAAATCACGACCATTCACCATCACTTCCCCTTCCACGCCAATGATTAATTCATCACCAATTTTCTCTATATACTCTATTTGCGTAAGATAGTCCAATACCTCACTTATCTCGTTACTATCTATGAGACTAAATGCCGCATTGCGTTTCAACTGAGTTTCGAGGTTTTCCTTTTTTATTCCTGAATATCCTTTTGTAATGGATAATGCCTGGTGTATTAAAATATCATAGGGGGCATTATTTTTGCCCGGTGGTTCAATGAAACCTTCTTTGTAAAGTAACCAGCAAGCTATCGATTGCAGTAAACTCCACTCATTGGTAGCGTATAAAAATAAATTACTTTTTTCTCCTTCCTTTCTACCACTTCTACCTACTCTTTGAATCAAGGAGGCAATACTATGGGTAGCATCAATTTGTACCACTTCATCTACTGTCCCAATATCAATTCCCAATTCCAGCGTGGAGGTGCATACTATACAAAAGTTGCCACTATTTTTATTCTTCGCAAAATACTCCACGTACTCCCTTACTTCTCTGTCCACGGATGAATGATGCGAAAAGTAATTACTGTGCCCCTTTACCCGTTCTGCAATTTTTCTCAACTTCACAGCCACCTCTTCTACCCGACCCCGGCTATTGGGAAAAATTAATACTTTATTGTCCTTTGTTTCCAGGTAAAGATCTTTCAATAAATTTAACGGTAGTTCCTGCGGCTCTCCGAGAAAATATCTAAAAGCAACATTAATTTCCTTTGCCGTTCTATCCAGTAATACTTTAGTATTTCCTTCATTCCCAGTAAATCTTTTTGCTTCTTCATAGTCACCAATGGTTGCTGATAAACCAATAATACTAAAGGTTGCTTCATTCATCATTTGCAGGCGGGATAAAATTGATTTTAACTGTACCCCTCTATCCGATCCAATAAAGGAATGAATTTCATCTACTACTACATATTTTAATTTTGCAAACAATCTTGTTATATTATGCGGCTTGTTCACAAACATGGCTTCCAGCGATTCCGGTGTTATTAAAGTAATACCGGTTGGCTGGTCAATCAACCTGTTCTTTAAAGTTTTATTTGCTTCTCCATGCCATTTTGTAACTGTAATATCCAAATTTTTGCAGAGGGTTTCAATGCGGTAAAACTGGTCATTAATCAAGGCAATTAATGGAGATATGTATAATACCTGCACACCCGGATCATTAAAGTTTAGTTTGGACAATATGGGTAAAAAAGCAGCTTCTGTTTTACCCGAAGCCGTTCTTGAGGCTAAGATGTAATTTAATTCTGTACCCAATATTCTTTCTATAGCAGCAGCCTGAATGGGTCGCAGCTGCTCCCACCCTTGCTCCCGAATGAATTTACGGATGGGTTCTGATAATAAGTTATATGGCATTATAATTCTTCTATGCTATCTAAAGAAAGTTCGTTAGGTCGTTCGTCCTCAATTTGTATTTCCCCAAATATTTTCTTCTTGTCCACTGTCGGGTTTTGCCTAATGATGTTCAGGATATTTAAAAAATCACGAATCACTTCCCTAGGCGTCAAAAACTCATGGGCTCCCGGCTTATTAAACAGTTCCTCCATAAACATATGAATCTCTTCATCACTGATAACAATGTCCGTTTTATAGTTAAAATCAAAGATGGCTTTTAACTTTTTTAGCAATACAAAAATTTCATTGTGGTCCAGCGGCATCAACCGTATCACCGGCTGGGCAAAGTCCCGTATTTCTGCTGTTTCAAATTTATTGGTTTGTAACCTTGATTTCAGGGCATTGTAACTGAATAACCCCCTACGTTCATTCTCCAAAACTTCTTTGGTACCGGCAAAGTTTAAAAATAAGTTTGTCACTTTACCTTGCAAACAATCATTATAAATCGTTAGTATCTTCTCATAGTTCTTCTCCCGCATTACGGCAGTAGAAATTTTGTACAGGTTAATAGCTTCATCCAGGTTTATCATAAAGCCGTTGTACCCAATGCTTACAAATAACTTGCAAAAGTTTTTCAGCATGTCATAATAATTCAGGTCATTGATTATTTCCCTTACGCCTAAATCCTGACGTGCTTCTGTTTTTGTTTTGTATTCGCCCTTTAACCATTTCAAGGCATTTCTTCTCAGGTTCTCATCGTCCTTTACATAACCCTCGTAATATTTCATTACCACTGTTCCAAAATCAAAGCCACCTACTTCGGTAATCTCATTCACCGTTTTCATTAACTGGTTTTGCACCAGACTTACATATTGTTCGCTTCTAATGTCTGCCAAAGAAATATTGTTTGCTTCGGCCGTGGACACAATTACTTTTTCAATCCATTTTTCTAACAAAGTTTGTAAAGCACCTCCTTCCGGTTTTGTCTGTATCGCTATATTATCCATAATAGCGGCATACAAAGCCAGGCCTTTTCCATCATTGGCATACAACCGGTTATCGGGGGTAAAATCAGCGTTGGCAACTACGAATTTTTGCTTCAAGGCTACCGTGTTTAATAAATGCAGCATGAAAGACTTGCCCGAACCAAAATCACCAATCCAAAACTTTACCAGACTGTGCCCATTTTTTACATCCTCCAGCGCCGCCACTGCTGCACTGATTTCTTCTGATCGTCCTACTGCAATATGTTGTACGCCTATTTTAGGCACCACTCCACCCACTAGGGAATTAATAATGGATGTGGCTTCTTTTGGTTTAATGTTATTCATCATCTCGTTTTATACTTTTATAATAGTCTATGTTTATGGTGTAAAAATCTTCCTCCTCTTCAATTAATAAATCATCCAACAATTCGTAACAACTTTCATTTATACTTTCAATTAACTGATTTCTAAACACTCCTTTTGCTTTGGCAAAGTTTTCCATTTCATCCAGTCCTATTGAAAAATTGCTTTTTTCAAAAAACGACAATGCTATTATTTGTATATCGGTAAACAGCAGTTCCGCTACATACAAACTTTCGGTTTCCTGCACCGGGACTTTAGGTGTTATTTGTATACTCACTTCCTCTGTATTTATTTCTTCCGCTATTATTGTACTGTTATCATCTTCCAACTCATCTTTCAGGTATTCATTTAATAATGTTACTGTATCTGAATGTAAAGATTGTACTTCCTTAATAGAACCTGCATCTAACTGTATTCTTTTTCTTTTTATCTCATATACAGCCGGCAGTTGCGCTAAAGCTTTTTCCAGATTCTTATCTTGAATTAACCTGCTTAAAATAATCTCAAATTCATGTAACTGTTCGTTGGTGGTAAACAAGCTTTTCTGAATGCTTTTCGTTAATGGTTTATTGTCAAATTTTTCTGATTTCAGGTCATGATACATATAGTGTAGGTATAATGCCAGCGCAGTAGGTTTATGGCGCTTTGACATAAATTTAGAAGCTTCAAAAAATATGTTTTCGCAAGATGGATTGTTTTTATTCAGCTTTCCCAGCGCCATAATTTCTGACATAAAGTTCTCCGAATTTCCACTGTAAGCGTTTTCCACGCTTTCATATTTTATTTTCCAGCGGGCTGTATTTTGTGCATATAATTCTATATCCGTTGCTTCATCCGGTAACGCAATTTTTGTCAAACTTTCCGGTAGCAATATTTTCACCTTGCTCAACATCTTTTCTTCTAAAACCGTTGTAATTTCTGCATGGGTATAAGGAAGCTCCACATTAATTTTTCTTTTATGGCCATATGCTTCTCTTACACCATTTTCGCAATGTTTCAACAGGTGAACAAACAATTCATTATTGGCGTTCACCAATGTGTACTTATAGTTACCTGAGTTTCTTTTATATTTAAAATGCTTGACCGCAATAATATCTGTAACCGTTAAAAAAACAGCTTCTCTGCTTGTTCCTTCCTTTTTGTATTCATTATCCAACAATGCTACCAAATTCACAAAGGTCTTCACTATCTGATCCCGACAAAATTCAATGTTGTAAAAATTATTCGACCCATAATAAAGGTTATTTAAAATTTTAACCATTGGTTCACCCAACAACAACTTCTCTTTATATCTTGTTCCCAGGCCCCAATAATTATTCACTTCATTTTCATAACCCGGATAGAAATATTTATGTTCCCTTTTTATTGTGGTTATCCCGTACGTATCGCCTTTTTCCTCCATCCTTTTTATCAGAAAATTAATAGCATAGGGTTTGGTTAACGGATAAGCAATCATCAATTGATCGTATTGCGCCTTTAAGCTCGGAATATCTTTGTGTATTTTATACGCTTCCAACAAGTCATATAATAAAACAAAGGCATAATTCGTATTCCCTTTTAAATCATTAAAAATGCCATTCAAAAAATTCTCTTTAAACAGTTTGTAAAAGGCTTGTTGGTCTGGGGTAGTATCCTCTATCTCCTTGCAGGAATATATATATTTAAATGGCCAGTGCGGAACATTCGGTTCTGTCTTATTCTTTGCTATTTCATCAATTCTTTTATATTTATCCGTTACATCTACAATAGATGCATCCACCAGTGGAAAGGAAACGTTATTATGAGCTTTACTGCTTTTTAAACCCGTCAACACTATATTAATCATTTCTTTTTGACGTAAGGCCCTTTGCGCATCCTGATCATTTAAGTCTTCGTCTATTTCTCCCAAAGCAGGGTCTCGCCGCGTAATCACTTTTTCAATTTCATCAATTGTTAAATCCTTTTCACCATTATCCTTAAGTGCATTATCAATCGGTGTAAGATTTTCTGTATTGGTATTAACATTAATTAGTTCAACTTCCGATAGCATGCTGCTTGACTCTTCCAGATATACTTTTTTCATCAAAGTTTCTTCCGGTAGTTTTTCTTCACTTTCTGTGGATGTTATATCTACCAAGGTGGTAGGCAACGCCAAATCCTCCACTCTTTTAAACTTATCTGTTACATCAATAAGTGATTCATCTACAGCTGATGTTCTTTCTGTAAGGTTGTTTATTTTAGTTGTTTCCGATACTGCCAAGTAACTTCCCTGTTCCTCTTTGTTTTCATTCTTTGTAAAAGTTTGTTTCGGTAAACTTGCAGTATCATTGCTCAAAGCCTTACTACGCTTTTTTATAATTTGAGGGGTATTGTTTACCGGTTTCTTTTTATTTGTTGCGGCATAAATTATAAAAGCAATTATTGCAATGGTTATAAGTAGTTCCATGAAAAAGAATTGAAAATAAAATGCAAATACCCTCAGGAATAATTAGCGGCCCCTTCTGTCAGTGACAGGTTTAACAATTATGGATGACTTTGCAAAATGGCAGTTTGGTTTGGTTAAAGTTGGGGTTAATGGCTTGGTTTACAATAAAGATACTAATGTATTTATAAAATTGTAACAAAGCAAATTGCACTCCATTTTCTCTGTTTAAGGTTTCCAACGCTACACTAACTTTCAATAATTCCATTAATCCCTAGGAATTTGTACAATTTTCACTCCTATATGTAAAGTTTATTTTACATTTTAAATAGTTAACTTTACTTTTAGGTACTAAAACATTAACCATGCAAACAAATTTATTACTCCCCCACCGTTGTAAAGCCATTGGCTGGGTGCTGCTGTTTATAAGTATTATTAGCTGGATGTATATAACCATTACCCAAACCGCATTTGGCTTTTTGGATGGCAAGGCATTTGCCATTGTAGGTAGCGAAGTATTAAGCAGCACCCAATACTTTACTGTGGTGCAAGCAAACCTAACTTATACCCTTACCGGCAGTTTGTTTATTGTAGGTGGTTTATTGGTGGCTTTTAGCCGGGAGCAAACAGAGGATGAATATATCATGAAGCTTCGCCTATCCTCGCTGCAATGGGCCGTATTGCTCAATTACAGCTTACTACTATTATGCTTCCTGTTTGTGTATGGTATGGAGTTTATGAGCGTGATGTTATACAATATGTTTACCACCCTTATTTTATTTATTGCCCGTTTTCATTACCTGTTATTTAAAAGCAAAGCCTAACCATGACAAACAACCTTAAAGTACAAAGGGCTATTAAAGATATAACCCAGGAAGACCTTGCAAAGCTTATATCCGTATCGCGGCAAACCATTAATGCTATGGAAAAAAATAAGTATGTACCCTCTACCGTACTGGCCTTAAAGCTTGCGAAGGTGTTTAACCAACCGGTGGAAGCTATTTTCTTTTTGGAGGTGGATGATTAAGCAACTAAATTTAAAACCATTACCCATGCCAGGCCCTACCCTATTATCCTTTGTACTTGTTATTTGCGGCCTGGCTTTACATTACGTTATTATTAACCGCCGACGATTTAACCGGCGCAATGTATGCGGCTTACAAATTCATCTTTTCTAACACAATGTTACAGGTTATAGTAGAGAACTGCATCTAATTCCCTTTGGTTTAATAGAGATTCATATTAGATGCATTACTTTTAAAATTGACTTTCTAATCTTTCCTTTTTATAGAGAGAGGTTGCAGGAAATCTGCATAACTAAACTTTATTATTTACTCTACGTTAATAAAATTAAGTAAGTGATTATGCTTTGGTATTTTTCACTAGCAAAGCCGGTAAACCTACCTTTTTCAGGAATGCTTTTGCCTGTTCCTTTTTTTGAACAAAAAAAGGATGCTTCTCATAGTTGCCAACTTTAGTTGTAACTATGGCAGTTTTACTGGTAGTGTCAGTAACTCCTTTTTTCTTTTTTGTTGCCATGGTACAAATTTATGAAAAATAATGATGAGGTTCTGTTAAAATAAGAAGCCGCCCTTCCGGCGGCCTAAGAAAGCTTCATAATTTTTCCCCTTTTCAAAAGGATACCATTTACCATCACGGTATGCCTGAATATCAAACACAGGCTCAATCTGCTCCCAATACTTATTGATTCCCAATTGGTAAAGCCTTGTTCTCGCAGCATCGGACCCTTTAATCAATATCGCCGCTTCTGGAAAATGATTGGTAAAATCATAAATGATATTTGCGACTGTTGCTAGCACCACATCTCTATCTCCATTATTGGATGTTATCAAATCAGATATTTCCCCAGTTTCTTCATCCAAATCACCAAAACCAAAATTATATATGTTGGTACCAAGGCTGTCAAAACGAGCAACCTTCCGGATTACGCCTCTAGGACCGAGACTAAGAAACTCGTAGTCATATCTCGACCGATTGGTTTGAAAATCGTATGATGGAAGATTAAGCATAAGGATTACAAATTTACCAATCACTTTCCACTCCAATAAACTTTACTCCCTCAAATGCTCATAAAGTTTTGCGAAATATAATACTTGAAACTTAGGCAAAGAAGAACTATTCCAACGATTTTATTTCTGCCGAAATACTAATGCAAGTTATCAGAATATCCTACCGCTTTAAAGAAAAAGTAACTTGACATGTCTACGAACCATCATAAGTAGCAGTATTTAAATGGCTAAGATTATTTGATAAAATCCTCTAACTTTAATTGCATCGAAAATTAATCAATAATAGAAAATTATATTATTTGATAACTTATTTTATTGAGTATGAGCTAACATTTGAAATATTTGATTCCGAGTTTATAATAATTGATTAATTAATGAAAAAACTTAAGAACTTCGCTTAAGTAATTAAGCGGAATTCAATAAATATAAATATTCGAATTCATAAACTTTTTTACCTCACACTTCTTACACCAATTAAATGACATTCATATTTGAGGTCATTTTGTATTCATATATTCATTAACCCAACTTATGACATCATCCTTATTTTTGTAATCTAACAGAAAAGGCGTTTCCTTCTGCTTCTTAATAGCATCAATTGTAAAATATGAAGTAGTAACTATGATCCCTTTATTCGCCTGTTCAGTAGAAATAACCTCCTTAAAACTTCTAACAATTTCTACTCCAACCTTGTTTTTCTCATTATATTTTTTACATTCTACTAGATATTTTATTGGGCTAAAATTATCAATATATTTTAATGCTAAAATATCATATCCATTATCTCTAGTTTGTTTCGTTAATTCCACCTGAAACCCCTTATTGAAAAGAAGTTCAGCAATGATTTTCTCAAAATCTCTTGAATTCGCTAAAAGTAATTTCGCATTATTAAGATAAATATCACTAATTATTCCTTTAACTCTTCGGGCTTCGGTTACAATTACTGAAGTTGGTGTTTCAAGTATATTTTCAGGCTGGCTCTCAACATCGTCGTACTCCTCAAAAGTTTCAGAAAAATCCCACTCTTTATATTTATAAATTTCACCAGGACTAAAGATATTATCAAATAAAGGAAATGGTTTTGAAATTATTTTAAAATCATTCATCCATTTATAAGATTCTAAAAGTGCTGAAGACCTTTCATCAAAAAATAACTTTGAATATATAGTCTTAGGGTTCGTCGGAATTGTATGTTTTATGTCAGCAATTTTGCTGATCCATTCAAATTGTTCGGCTACTGCTCCAATGTTTTCCGGTATAATTTTCTCAAAGCCTTTCAGTTTTTCAAGTATACCGTTAACAATAAATGCCTGTTCAGAAAAAAGTTTGTTAGTCTTTTGCTGTTGGTTCAATATTGTGTTCAACACAGGCTTCATAATTTAAAAGTTTGTTTCAATTTAACAAATTTTAGATCATCATAAATCTTTCTAAGTGTAGGTAGCGTAAATGAAAAAGTTAACACTATTATACTAACAAATATTTACAAAAAAACACATTCTTAACACTACATCAAATAAAATTCTTCATTCAACAAAACTTCACTCTAATTACAAAAAGAACAAATAATTTTTTATTGCAAAAAACCGTTTTAATAAAATGAATACTGATCATTATCGTTGTTAATTATATGTTTTTTATCAGAAAACCCCTCTACCCACTTCGTTATACTATTTGATTCCAAATGAGTATTTGAAAAAGACCTAATAACATTTTCATCAGGATCTAGAAATGAACACCAAATATTTCCTTTATTATCTTTAACTGCGATGGATTCCATTGTTGTATATAAACCTTTAACTGCCCCTACAATAACCTTAAAATCCAAGTCACTATCCAGATTTTCTCCTTCACTAAAATATTGAAAATTTTCTAAAAACATTGGGAGGTACCTGCCGACCATCCTTTCAATTACATTCATATCTATTTCATCCAAAAACCCTTGATCGATAATTAGCTCCGCTTCATGTTTATAGTCTCCGGCAAATGTTGTACTAAGACCATGGAACATTCTACAAATTTCCCCTGGTTCAATCTCTATCCACCACTGCTTATTTTCAAGTCTTCTCCGAAAGATTATTTCGCAACTTTTGTCCTCCCCTGTTACAACTTTTGCACATGCAGAATTCGGTGTTAATATATCTGCTTTCCCCCAAACGTCACCAGATCGAGAGCCATCAAAAATCCTTATATTAAATAAGAATGCGTCTGAGGATACTCTAAAAACATGTAGGTAGCCTCCTCGCATTTTAAATTTTGATTCTAAATGCCATCGCCCCCACCATATTGCCTTTTCTTTAGTTATATATGTAGTACTATAATAACTAAGTGCAGATTTTAAAATTTGAAAAAGCTCTAATTTTAATTTCTCTTTACATTCTTTTTTATCTGCAACTGTTGAGTCAAGTCTATATTGTAAAACTCGCCTACCCCTAAGATCAAAAGGAAGTTTTTCTATACTTCCATAAGCCATATTTTGAATCATAATTATTCTATCCCAACCTAATATAGCAGATGCATAACCTAATTCATATAAAACATTGGGATTCGGAGTTGGCCTTCCATTATTTTCAGAATTAATTATGGAAATATCACACATAAAAATATCAGATTTAGCAATTTTCCCCATGATTGAATCAACAATAGAAGGGCTACCACCAATCCCATAAGTATCTCTATCTACAACCGCTTCAAGTTCAAAACTTTGATCTTTTGAAATATTTTTAGTTGCCCTTTTTAAAACGTCTTCTATGAATGATCTATTCAATTTGCTGTCCAAGTCAGATTGCCACGAATAAAATACTGTATAGTTCATAAATGAATATTAGTTTATTTTTTTTTCTCAACAGATTTTGGAATTGGCCAGACAATATTATTTTCGTGATTCAGCTTATCCCACAATTCCAAAAAACTATCAATAACACATTGTGGGTGTTGAATTTGTTGAATTATGGAATGAGAGTTACCAATTGAATTAATTGAACTACCTAATGAAAAACCAATTGGCGCTACATCATAACTACCAGTAAAAAGAAGAAATCTATCATGAAAAGAAAACCCTTTGCTTGAATGTTGTAAACGAAATTTCAAATCTAAACCTAAATTATTATTGGGCGGCATTTCAATTTTCACTTGTTCTTGATGTATTATATCGTTAAAACTCTTTCCCTTATCCTCATATATTTCTCTTGTCGCATCAGTGATAGAACCAAGCCCTAATAACTCTACATCATATAAATTACAATGGTAAAGTGTATTGAATAAATCTTCACTTCTTAAATATGGATCCCAAAGGAGAACTTGGTTTGTTGCATAGCGCTTAATTAAACTTCTGATTGTGATAAATGCTTTTTTTCTACTTCCCTTTTTTAAGTGAAAAAATATATTATGAGTTTCTAAATTATCTAAATCATTAGAATATAGATGAGCGTTCACATAAGTAAGGTAATCAGTACCTTTTGATCTATCTTTTAATTGCTTACCAATATTCAACTTTTGTTCTCCTTCCTTATCATTAAATATTCGTATAGATTTTCCATCGGTAACTACTCCTCTAATTTCTAAAACCCTAGGACAATCACAATCTATTCTGGCAATTATTAAATTAGGATGCGTCTTATATACTAACATTTCAATATTACTATCAAAATTACCAATAAATATATCCCGATAAGGTCCACCATCATGATTAACACATCCAAATCCTGAAAAAACCTTTCCGATCTTTGCCTGTCCTGTAATTATACATTTTTTGTGATCTAACACTTTCTCATTCCATTCAAACTGTAACCTTATACTTCTTTTTAAAAAATCAAAGTCTGCATTAATTTTACATACACTCACCGGAAATTGAAAGACTATCCCGCCTCCTTTATCCGTTATTAAAGAAAGATTAATATTGAACTTATTTGAAATTTTGTTAAAAAATTTTTTTACTTTTTGAGTAGACAACTGAGAGTAAATATCTGCAATATATTTTTTTTCTTCATCAAATAATTCTAATACATAATCGCCCATATCACTAACACCTAATCCTTGACTTATCCTACATGCTGCATTATCGCTCACATATTGTTTAGGTATTAAATTATTGATAGTAAATAGAAAATTTTCCAATTCTAAATGAACCGTTGACTCACTTTTTACTACATATTCAAGCTTCTTCCTACAATCAACTATTGAAAGATCTTTAAAGCCATAACATAAAGAATACTTTCCACCAAGTATATCAATTGTCTTATCTCCAAATTGAATGTTTTTCTGTTCCTCTTTTGAATCCCTAAACAAAAATTGTGAGAAATAATTATAATATTTACCAGTACTATTATTCTTAAGAACAATGTTTAACATCCTACAACTTTCATAGAAACCAATATTTCCTTTTTTAACCAAAATATCAAATTCGTCAATATATTCAATAGACATAAGCTTTATTTTTTATACAACTATTTAGTAACTAACCTAAATTAAAATAAGAACCCGCTCCTTGAGCGGGTTCTTATTTTAACAAGCTGGCAATTCCAACGTAAATAACTAATTCACCTTATCATCAATTGCCTTTCTTACAAAATCATTAAGCGATATTTTCTCTAATGCTGCTTTTGTTGCTGCTTTACGGTGTAAATCCGGCGATATTCGAATATTAAAACTTCCTTTATAGGTTTTTTCTGGATCTTTCCCTATAGCTAAACAAGTCTTAAGATAATCATCCACAGCTTCACGAAAACCGCTTTTTAATTCTTTAACTGTACTTCCTTCAAAACTGACAAGGTCATTGATACCAATAAGCTTACCAAAAAACACTTCATCTTGATTGCTGAAGTTAACTTCACCATAGTACCCCTTGTATTCTAAGATGTTATTCATCTTTAAATATGTCCTCTTTCATTTAATGTATCGATTACCTGCGTAATCGCGTATTCCTTAATAATGTGTTCGGGATGAGGTTCATGCAAAGTAATTACCTGTTTTGAATTATTTGCAAATTTCCTTCTTGAACCTCTCGTCTTTCCCATTTTAACTTTACTGTATCCAAAGTGTTTTAAAATCTTAACCATTTCATCGAAGGTTAAATCTTTAGGTTTGGATAATAACCTCTTTACTAATTTGTCAACTTTTGCCATTTATTTAGATTGTACCGATTTGATTGGTTTGAATACGTCATAATTGGTCGATTTAGATTCTTAAAAATTTTGTAACTATTATTTAGTTGCAAATTAAGTAAAAAAAATGTTTCTCCCAATTATTTATTACAAAGATTACTTAAACACCTAAGAATCATATGTTTACCACCCTTATTTTATTAATAGCCCGTTTTCATTACCTGTTATTTAAAAGCAAAGCTTAAGCATGACAAACAACCTTAAAGTACAAAGGGCTATTAAAAATATTACCCAGGAAGAGCTGGCAAAGTTAATATCCGTATCGCGGCAAACCATTCATGCTATGGAAAAAAACAAGTATGTACCCTCTACCGTACTGGCTTTAAAGCTAGCGAAAGTGTTTAACCAACCGGTGGTAGCTATTTTCTTTTTGGAGGAGGATGATTAAGCTACTAAATTTAAAAACCATTACCCATGCCAGGCCCTACCCTATTATCCCTTGTACTTATTATTTGCGGCCTGGTTTTACATTACCTTATTAACCGCCGACGGTTTAACCGGCGCAATGTATGCGGCTTACAAAGTTATAGCAGTTACGAAAAAGCCCTGCTTATTACCCTGTTGGAAAAGTTAGGCAAAGTTTTGGCCAGTTTATTATTACTAGCCGGAATAACCCTTTTCTGTTTTAGGTAGTACTACCCTTATTAAAAACTATAAAAGCTTTGGGTTACTATTTTTATGTTACCAGCTGCATTGCTACTAGCATCGTCTGTTGCGTCGCACTCTTGTGCTTTCTTATCATTATAAATTCATTAAACTGTCTTCCAGTTATTATTACCGCTATTAGGTTTCGTGGGTTAATAAATATCTCGTCGTATATAAAATTCAAAGGTCAATTATATTTCTTTGTTATAAAGTTTACAAGTTGGGTACCAGCTAATAACCTTGTTCTATTCACAATAGTTAACATTTTTGAAATTGGAATTTTAACCTCTACATCCATCTCCATATTAAAATGAAATAAAAAAACCATTTCATTATTTTCATCTAAACTGGCATCTTGAAAAGAATAATTTATAAATCTTTGATCAATTCCTTTGTCTTTTAGAACCCACACAATGGTATCAACAAATTTATCATAAAATGGAACTTGAGTAATCTCCATATTTGTTTCAGTATCATAAAAGGTCCATTCAGTAAACAAAGTATCTATTAACAATTTTTCTCTTCTCTTTATAGAAGTTGTTGAAAAATCTATTAACTCCTGTTTAGTATAATATATAAAACAGTAAAGTTGTTTTTCAGATAATGGATTCTCCCTATGAATGAAAAATCTAATAACCATCCCTCGGTTATCGGGGTACTCATAATCTATTGTAGTTACAACCCTAGCAGCCCCTGAATCATTAAGCAACAATTCTTTATATTCTGGGAAAATATACTTATCTACAATTAAACCAGTTTGTTCTGCAACTGCATTTGAAACATAAGAAGGCACATTAACACCCAATGTTAAATATCTAATTTGCTCTTTCAACTCATTGTTAAACTGATGATTATCCCGAGCTAGTACAAATGTAAATGCAGCAGAAATAAAAGCCAATATCAAGAGAATAATTCTTAATTGTGATCCATCATTAAATATTCCAATAATAGTAATTATTAATGTCACAAAAGTGGAAAAGAATATTTTCATTTTTTAAATTTAAACTATAAAAGTCAAGATTATATAAATTTTCTACTCAAATCACCAATTGAGTCAATCACTATTTTTACATACACTATTCCATTCTGTTTCTAGTACTTTCCACGTATCACAAGCACCTCAGCGTTTATGCGCTCAATTATTAAGAATCAGATTTTCCGCATTTAGCTATAACCTATTTTCCGCATCAAATACTTATGCCCCGTTCCTTTTAATTAAAAGGTATGTCAAATATTAAAAAATGCATCGGATATATTAAATATTGAAAGCACAATCTATTCCTATGCTGCAAACAAAGCATATTAGTTACGTAAAATGCTTATAAATATTATCCTACAATCTACATTTTATGAAACTCTCGTAAATGTATACGAAACGGATCAACAATACCTTTATTAGTAAATAAATAATCACCCTTAGGTTCGGTAAACCTGCCATACGTCTCAACCCACAAACTAAATTCCAATTGTTGCTTTTCGTTAATAATACCAGATACAATAAGTTCATCACCTTGGTTGTCACATAATATCAAACATTGTTGATTAATAATAAAACTATCAGCAATAAATAATTCTGTAGGTGAAACACAGCATTGATTTTCCTGAAAATTTTCAAGAGGATATTGAAAACATGGTTTATAGTAAAAATATAGTTGTTCAACATTACCTTTATTAAAAAGGAAACCAGGCCAGGCATGGTGCGCCATTCCCTTGTATTTCTTACTAAATATATTTATCCCATTATCAAATGTGTTTATTACTTCTATGATGCTTATTGTTTTTTCCATGCGAGATTTACGTAAATGGGGATCTTCATAAAGTCCATTAATTATATCAATCACATTTTTAATTACCGGAGCAGAAGTAGGCCCCCCATATCCATGATGATATGGATGTACCATATGATTTCTAATTGTTCTAAGGGAATCCAAATAATTACTATTATATACTTCAAAATAATTACCAGTAAAAAAATAACTAATTAGCTCTTTTAACCCTTTACTCTCCTTCCATCTTTTACTATTAATTTCTTCGTATCTAATTTTTAAAGCCATTTCTAAAGTAATCACAGACCTTAACGTAGCTATATCAAAAAATTGATACTCAAAGAAGCTATGTTGAAGCAACTTTTGAATAACTCTGAAACTCTCTTTTATGTCAGAATGAACTGCCTCACGAAAATAAATTTCAGGTATAAACTTTTGCGTAAAAAGATTAAAGTCCGAAGGTATATCAACAAACCCTTCCCAAAGACTATCCCTAATTAATGGAAGTAATTGCATATTCATAGTTCCGTTATGATGACAATTTATAATTTCGCTTTAAACATCGTTCATTGGCGGTTGCCACGCACGCTTGTACGTTCAATTCGGTATTTAGCATATTGCAGGTTATCTTTATTTTATCTATAACTCCCCTTTGCCTATTTTTTATCGAATTCCTACATTCATCTGTTTGATAAAAAACATCAACCAAGGTATAATAGTACATTGTGTTTTAAGATAAGAAATACTATTCCCAATTGGTATTTTTTTTTAATTGTCCGAATTTATAAGTTCCAATCTCTAAGAAGTGAATCCATGTCAATATTTGGTGCGGAAATGATTCCACTTTCTTTATTCCTTAATAAAAATCGAACTTTCTTAATATAATAGTTAAAGGAATTTTGTTCCTGTACAAAATCAATATTAGGGTTTGTACAGCGTTGAGAAAAGAGACGGTCTGCTTTCATCTCATGCAGTATATTCGGTAGTCGATCTTCCGGAAGGTTCATTGATTGCAACGTATTTCGGGCCAAGGTTTCAAGTTGGACATCATTCATGTCTTTTAATAAACCTTTGTCATAAGGAGGAGGCTTTTCACGATTTTGTTTTTTTCGGGCGAATAGAGTTGGAAATATAAGCGGACGGGAAATAACTTCAGGTCGACTTTCCATTGCCTCCTTGGTTTTGTAAAGACTTATTTTATCCTGAGGTGTAACTATTTGATAATTGTCCGCTAATTCAATCAAGTCGATCAAATTGCACAGTATATCATATTCATGGTTGGGTAAATTTAATTCAGCGAAAGCATTATAAGCTTTTTGAGCCACTGTTATTCTTGTCAATAACTTTTCTTGAAATCCAGGTGCGATATTAACAGGTATTTCAAACGACGCATAGGTTAGTTGAGAGAAGATATAATGTCTAATATCCAGACTAAATACATGTGCATTTAATACTTTATCTGCCTTAGCGACTGCTTTTTTGTTAATGTTGCGAAGTAAGAAGAAAAATTTTTTTTCTAATTCTATTATTTGTTCGGCTGCAGCTATACGCTCATTTTTTTCAACTATCCCGTACATCGATTCTCGGATAGCAAACTCACCTAAAAAATCGCTATTCTGCGCTGTGATAAAATTGGATAAGTTTTCACAGTTCCATAATTGTAAAAAGGTACTTTGCCTACTAGAAGAGGTCAAGTTTTCTATTTCAGTAAAAACATTGTTTATTCTTGGTAGTATATCTGAAGGAATGGGTTCTAATGCTTGTTTCTTAGACAGTTTAAAATGGATAATGTTTATTTCGATGGTTATTTTATTTTCACTATTAATGTCTGTTTGCACTAAAAACTCCAACTCCTTCACAAATGTATCTGTGTCCAAATAACCCAGCGCCAAATCATTTTTTAATTCAACAAAACGAAGAATTAGCTCTGTACTTTTTGGCAGGTCGAGTTTAGAAAGTTTTAAAGTAAAGACCTTTGATTCTATGTGCATAAACATTTCTGCAAAGGATACAGCAGCAATCAACATTAAATCTGTATTACCATATATTTCCTTAAATGGTAATTTTTCAATCATACTATAGGTAATGTGAATATCATGAACATTTAGCAGTAACATGCCATAATTTTGGAGAAAAGATTTTACATGCTCAGGATTATTAAAATCATATTCAGGACTTTCAGTCGCAATAACTGAAGGAAGACCATATTTTCTTCCCATAGAGTTTTGCATGAAAGCTGCCTGGTCAAACCTGTTCTTAAATGTTTGATGTAATGTTTTTATAGTGCTTTGGTCTAATAAATTTTCAACCGGGATATGTATATTAACTTTTTCATTTTTGAACCAATCCTTAGATTGCCTTTCCTCCATTATATTCTCATAGATACGATCACAATACTCGAAGTAGCATTGATCTCGTTCCACAGAATAAATCACTACTATTCCCTGGGCAGGTATTCTGCGCATTAGATAACCAAGCCTTGATGTTTCAAAAGAATAGGAGATGTACTCCCCATTATTGATTGTGCTGAGTTTTTCTACACTTTTTAACTGTATCGGGAATCTCAGGTTTGAAGCGTTACCCTCATCGATTATCAATTCTGCATCAAAATCACATCCATAATCAGGTACATCTTCACGAAGAATAAAACCTGTTTGAATGTTGAGTAAGCTTCTTAGTTTAAAAACACTGTTTTCGCTATTCTCCACCCACTTGTCAACTTTAGGTAAATCAATGAAACCCATTTCTTAATTTTTTCTAATACAATGTTAAAAACATTTCCCTTGTCAGTTAATTATATTCTATAAAATCAAATATTATTTCGAATTACGAGAGCCGAAAAGGCTGGGTAAACTACTGGCCAATATATCATGGATATTGGTTGTTTTAAATTTTTTGCGTTAGATGGTTGATTTATAAAGATGGCTGTTAGTTTATGGAGAGCAATTTTGTATTTATGTTACTATCTGCGGTGCAGATAGCATCGTCTGTCGTGCAGGTCTCAACGAGAAGAGCGATTAAGAATATCACTTAGGACATAACTATTAAATGGTATAATATATTGAGATACAATACATTATCTGTTTTATTCAAAAAAGTCAATCAATTTTTAAAAAATAATTGTTTTGATTGACTAATTTTTTATATTTGCTCTTGTAAATAATATTATGGAAGCATTTCCAACAAGGTTGAAACAATTAAGAGAGTCTTTACAGCTCACCCTTCAGCAACTTGCGGATATTCTGAGTATTTCCAAGCAGGCAGTACACAGGCTTGAAACTGGTGAAATGAAACCGAGCAGTGAAGTGTTGATGAATGTTTGTGATTTTTTCAACAAACCGTATGAGTATTTTCGAGATAAGATTGAGGATCGTTATCGAATCGACCATGTTTCTTTCAGGCACAATTCCGAAAAAGAAGTAAAAGCGTTTACACTTCTTGAAATTAAGCAGGAGATAATTAATGAGGTGGCATATTTTATTAACCTCGAAAACCTGCTGGGTATTGAACGTTCTTTTGAAAATCCACTGACCGATTTGGAAATCGTTAATACAAAGGACGTAGAAAAGGCGGCCAAACAACTCCGGAAAAAGTGGAAATTAGGTAGCGCTCCCATCGCAGATATTGTTGATACGTTAGAAAATAAAGGTGTCTATGTTGTCGAAGTTAATTACAATGAAAACTTCAGTGGTCTAAGCACAATGCTAAATCAGGAAATTCCCGTGGTAGTATTGAATAAAAACGTCCACACAATAGAACGTAAACGCTTTACCGCTCTCCACGAATTAGGCCACATTATCCTTAGGTTTGACATGAGGCTTGATGAGGACACTATCGAAAGATTTTGTAACCATTTTGCTGGAGCTGTATTGATTCCTGAAGATGCATTGTCGGACGAATTGGGCAAGAAACGTATGGGTATATTGCTGAGCGAATTAAAAAGAATAAAAGAGGTTTACGGCATCTCTATACCGGCAATTATTATTCGTGCTGGAGCAACAGGATATATATCACGAAATGACGTTAATTCATGGTTAGTTCGTTATGATGAATGGAAAAATAGTGAAATAGCAAAAGTCGATTCAGAGGTATTTCGTGGAAGAGAAAAACCATTACGTAAACAAACTTTGTTGATTCGTGCGCTAGCCGAGAAAAGAATGATGTGGTCAAAAGCCGCAGAAATAATGCACACATCTATTGATCACCTTAAAATCCAATTTGGGTCTGATGTATTTGCGATCCGAAATTAATGTATATAGTCAACGATATTGAACACCTACTCCTTCTTTTAAGAACATTAAAGGTAAATGAGTTTTTGTCGGCAAGCGCTCTGACTATTTCACGCTTAAAAGCCCAGCAATATAGTGCACTTACAATGCAAAAGTTTAATCCTTATAGCCAAATAAAACGGCAGAATATTACCGATTTGAGTCTGTTTGAAACTTGGCGTAGAGGGAAAGATCTGGATTTAAGTATTGGAGACCTAAGTACAATATATATAGCAACAGAAAACCCTGAATTGACTGTACTTCTTTCACCCGATAATCATTTCTTGCCTGGTATGTGTGACCAATGTAATGTTAGTCATAAACATTGGGATGAGGTTATTGCGGAAATTGCTGATGGAAGAATGGTTGAATTTTATAACAGTTTAAAAAAAGCGTCGTGAATATAAAATAAAAAAACCGATAAGCAGGCTTACCGGTCGCAAGAAGCAAAGCTTCTTTTATGTAGGACCTCAAAGATACGTTTTTGGGTTTAAAATCAGCCTGAATTTCTTGCGATGACTGTAAGTCTAATTGAATCAGCTGGGCCAGGTAATGGTCTGGCAGGGTTTGTATTGTTAACTTACTAAAATTAAAATTTATGGGTTCGAAAATTAAACCCAGTCGTAACAAGAAGGATTCTGTAATTATCCGCGACCCGATTTTACCAAATTCGGGTGGTATCAGATCCAGACAGGATCATATTTCAGAAATTTGTATTCTGTCATTTCAAGCAAAAGTGAAGGAATTGCCATTTATTGTAAAAAACACACCTGTAAATATAAAAAAAGTTGGGCCCTATCATCAGATATTAGTGCTGGGATCTGTCATTGGGAAATTAAGTAAAAAACAATCTGAGATGGTAGAAACCTGTGCTTTTCTAGGAGTGACGTATGCAGGAATAATCATTAACGAACAAAATGGTTTATATGCACGTTTTACCAGGATTGTTCGATGATTATCTACAACCAGGCCGTTATTGCCATGCACAAAACGGTCTCTATCTACCATATGTACAGGCAGCGGAAGCAGATGCGGTAATTGTTGATTGCTTAAACCCTTCAGGTGCAAACATAGTTACCTGTAAGGATCAGCGCATTCAATTATTTTTGGATGAGGTAGGAGGCTTGGCTTTTGATACTGCTCCGTCTGGAGGTATTAAACTTAATGATCCCTATATCCCTGTCTTTGATTATCGTACTATAGAATTGGCTCGTATGACTGGTGCTGACGTAGTGGGATTGACATTGCGTGACATTCTTGTTAATCCATTAAAAATAGGAGCAGGACATTACGCAATTAATAAAATTCAGTTTCGTGACGTTTCGGTTATTCGCCGTCTATGTTCAAAAAAGAAAGTGATATTGTTCTTAACAGGATTGGATGTACTGATCGAAACCATCTGGCACCAGCGTGTGCCCTGTGAACTATTCCAACAACTTAATATGATGGGTTTTTGGGCAATTACAGGGTTTAATTTCTCTGTTTTCGGAGGAGAATGCCCAGTAGCCCAAAGCCTGAATCAAAAGAAAAGTTTAGTCTCGTCAATGTTACTTGAAGAGAATGATATCTTTACTATTCCACATATTTATGCAGTCAATGACTTTCATATCAGGAAGTACCAACAATGGTTAAAGAACAATCCACAAATTCAACTGGTAACAATGAATTGTCAGATGCAACGCCAGGAAGAAGATATTGAACACGTAGCAAACACGGTACAGGCAATGCTCATGGTAAACTCAAAGCTCCATATCATTTTACAAGGGTATCGTTTTTCAGAAATACACAGATTGATAGGGTTTCAGGATCGTATTCATATCGCGGATGCTAAGGCCGTTAAATATGCTCAAAATTTTCAAAACGCAAACCCCGAAATCCTTACTTTACCAGGACAGTATAAAAGTGACGACTATCCTAACCTTGTACATTCTAATATAGTTTATAGGACCCAGAAATTACACCACCTCTTAAACTATATGTGCCAATAAAACAAAGCAAAAAGATTATTGAAAGAGGGTCAGGGATAAGGAATGAGCGTTTGTAATCAACCCTTCACAAAATACCAGTTGCGATTGACTGCATTCCGGATTACTTTCACCGACTCCAGTAAGTATAGTTGTTCGACTGCGTCTAATTCTCGAAGGAGTTGGCGAATAGGAAGCCCATTGCGATGATCTTTAAAAAAAATCCCCTTCTCGATGAACAGTGGCATTAAGTCTTTAGCAGGAATCTCAGAAACAGAGGAATTTGAATAAAAGTAATCTCGAACTACTTGGTCAATACGACCTGCCTGAAGCATTTTTTTTGGTGAAAGAGACATGATAAAATGATTTGCTTGAAAAATACGACTTTTATCAAAATTAGCTGGAAGAAAGTGTATCTTGATGAACGATCACAGATGATTTAAATATCTTATGCCAAGAAAAACAATGATAAATATGCTGGAGTTGTCATTTAGTCCAGTTTGTAATTATGATTTCGCATTGATTAAAGATGATGAGCTATTCAGAACATTTATCAGAAACAGTAGTATCTATCTCATCACGCAGCGAAATGAACTGACGATTGATTTGCTACGTCTCGAGTACAATCCTCCTCACCAGACAGTAATACATTTTGAGATCAGGCAGAAGGGAAACCCGTCTGTTCTTAAATGCCAGCTACCTATTTATCAACCACAACTCGCAGCGGATATAGATAGAGAAATCAGATTTCATTTTGAATACGCCTTACCCAAACCCAATCCGGTTCCCAAAACCTACCCGCAGAATAATATCAGAAACTTATTGATCTATTACCATGATGATACATTCATCACTTGGCTGTCACCAGAGAATTTTATCCAGAATTATCTGAGGGGTGCCTTGGAAGCTACCGTTGAAGGATCAATTGAGGAATTTATAAAATACAAAGTTCATTATGTCGGCAAATCAACCGAGCAAGAGGTTTGGAATAGACTGACTGGACATTCCACCTTACAGCAAATACTGTCCTTGGAATATCCTCTACAATACGGAACATTGCCTACGCATGAAATTGCTATTCTGTTTCTGCAATTAAAGGATGCTGTAGCATTGCATACTATTAGTGCTGAGGATCCAATTAATGAAGATGTCATTAATACGTTTAAGGGAATGAACTTGCCTCCAGCAAAAACAATTTTATTGGATGCAGAGAAGGCCCTAATCAAAGCTATGCAGCCAGGTTACAATAAGCAGTTTTATAATAATTACCCAATCAGCAAAGATGGCCTTTTCGGCTATAACCTGGATGGATACAGTTTCCAGATTTTAAGTCCTATCATCTTGGAGTATAAAAACGGATTGATTAAAGGGGGGACAAATTATAATGCCGATTCAATATTGATTAAAAAAGGCCAGCCATTAAAAGTCATAAATAACAAACCTCGCATTCTATAAACCAAAAAGAATCTTTTCATCAACAACTTTTCCGTAAAACTTGTGACCCCCAAAATCTGATCTTTATTTACAATTTAACAACCAATAGTACGGAGAGAAGTTAAGTTGTTTCGAAGATTAGCTCCTCGTCATCAATAAACCCGGAAAGACCATAAGTGTCACTCAATAATTTTATATCTGGCTTTAATCCTTTTTGTTTGATATAATCTGCAGCAAATTCCGAAAAAGGAATTATCGCTCTTTGGTGATTAGTGTCACTTGCCGATTTAAAGTCTACATATTTTTGATATTCCTCAATAATATCATACAAATTGAGCGTTCCACTTTCGAAATGACTACGATATAAAATTAGAGTATCAATATCAATCAATGTTACTGGCCTTACTTTCGTAATATCAACCCCAGCGAATTCTGGTTCGGCTTTTATTTTTTTTAATTCATCTTGAAACCATTCGTTAGTCCAGTAGTTTAAAGCGGTGCAATTGTATAAAGAGTCATGAACAATAACAGCAGGATAGATATCTACTTTTGTAGGAATATATGCAGTATCCAGGAGCAATTTCTGTTGTAGGGTGCGCATCACATTTGTTGCCAATTGAAGAGTCGCCTTTTGTAAACGTCCATCACGCGAAAGGCCATTCATGATTATGTTAAAATCATAAGATCTTTTTTCTTCACCGGTAATAAAAAAATCTTTTGACTCAATTAGTAATATTTTGTCATTATGTCTACAGTAAAAATCTGGCTCTCGCCCCACCTTAGCTGCTTTAAATTCATTACCGGTTACGACAACTGTTTTTGATACTGAAACGACAGCATTCATTGTGTCGTAAACGAGAATACCTTCGATAAATTCATCTCTGATCATTCCAAAAAAGGGGGCGTTGAGTAAAGTCTTATCATCGTTGCAATAACCAGAAAGCTTAAACATAAGCCCATTATACATTTTCTTTATCAAAAAGAAATCAAAGACAATTTGATAGCTCAAATCATCCATTTTTTGCAGTGGCCTGTCTCTTAGAAATATGTAATCAGCTGGGCCTTGTTCCACTTCAGTAGTACTGTGAGCCAACCTATCTAAAAATTCAAAGTTCTTAATAGCTTCAGGAGTTTTTTCAACGACAAGATAATTAATGCCAGTTTTATTCAAGTTTAAAGCAGTAAAAACAGCTCCTCCAAGTGCTTTAAAGAACTCCTCTTTATTCTTCACGTCAAAATCTTGTAGCAAGCGATTAAATAGCTTTTCATATGCTGGCGTTGTTTCCAAGAAATTCAAAAGCTGCATTAGCTTATATACTTGACTGTATAAAAGCTTTCCATAGTCAATTTCAACTAAATCTGTCTGTGGGAAACGCTCAGCAAGTAACTGGCGAAGCAGTCTTCGATCATTTTGAAGTCTTACAGATTTTTGAGCCTTACTATAACGTTCAAGTACTTTATCGTTAGATAATAGTACCAACTTTAATAAATCAGTACTATTTTCATCTCCCAGTCCATTGCCATCTTCCGGCATATCAGTGCTTTCTGCTGCCCACGTGTATAAGTCAAGTAAAGCCTCTTCGCATAAAACATACAACGGCATTCCATGTGCCTCACGAACAATTGTATGAATACGTTGCATTACAAGGTGATACCCATGAATATCAAATTGCCCTCCATAACTAAAGAACATTTTAATAATATTTGGTAGCGAAATATGAGTTCCTTTTCTACAATACGTAAGTAATAATGCGGAGGTATCTAATATAGCCTTTCGTCCTACCCTGCGGGCAAGGACATTTTTTGGACTCATACTATATTTTCCGTAAACGTCCTTATAGCCTAATAATTTTTCATAACTTATTGTCATAAACTCAAAACAGTTTAATTTACCCTCTTTACGTACGCAATAAAATCTATTCCAAGTAGGTCTAACGGTTGTAAATCTTATAAAGTTGTGGTTCAAGCGGGTCTACCGATTTAAAAATGTTTCTTTATGTTTAGTATTTTGAGAAGAATAGGTTTTTAGCTTTTATCGGGCGCTTAAAGGATTAAATTGTTTGAAGATACAAGGAGAATACAAAGTTTTAACTAACTATCGGAAGAATGATGAAAGCAGTTTAACAGGTGGTGACTTAAAAAAGAGGGCAAAATTCTAAATTTATGAAGGTAAAAGAAGCTAGATAACAGCAATTGAAGAAGAAATGTTTGAAATGAAGCCTATGACTCCTTGTTATCAATTTGTTTCCATTTTAAGTAGTGCATAAGGTCGAGGTTATTTCTCATAATGTATTCGTCTTCCCCTATATAATCATTCAAAAGTCTGTCCGAGAATCCCCAACCACCTGCAGCATTTGCTTTTCTTAGCACTTCAATAAGTGGATAAAATGTATTTTTATATTCTCCAATTTTATAAAACCTCTCTTCATAATCGAGCACTTCCTTTGTATCACATATTATTAAATAGCCTTTGCCTTTACTAAATCTTCTTGCAGATTCTAATCGCCCGGTAAAGCTGGCAATTTTTCCATTCTTATTAATTCTATCACAAGCCCGGAATAATATCGGTCTGGTAGTCGGCAAATAGTTTCTAAGAACAATATCCCATACATCATAATATGCTTTAAATTTTTCGCTTCCGTCGGTAAGTAACCAATTTGATATGAAGTTTCGTGCTTCCTTTGTTATGACAGTATCTTTCTGCAAAATATCTATGAGATTTTGAGCTATTCCCCTTTTTTGTTCACTAGTTAATCTATAATAAAATTTATCCGTCATTTTGAAGATATAGTTTATTCGATTCCGAGATTTTTATGCATCTGTTGCCGCTGCTTACCAAATTCTATAGTTCTCTATGCTTTTCGTCTTTTCCTGGTAGGGACAAACAAAGCATAACCATTTCGTATTTTAGAACATTAATGATAACATGATTTTCAATTGGCTGATGTTAGCTATTCTTACTAACTTGTATAAAATCCAATGTTGACAGCCATTTTATAAGAATTGAACCTCACGTATTTTGTCAAGAATTTGTTGATTTCTAACATCAAAATAACCAACGAAAGTTAAATCTTTAATTTCTTCTTTTTTATAAACACTATATACCTTAATGTCTGTTACAAGTTGAATAAATTCCTTTCCAACAAATTTGTTGATATCAACACTCGCAAAACTTGGATGAAAAACAAATTCTCCATTTTCAAATGGACGGTCTTTCATTCTTACTAAATTTTCTTGGTCAAGTGTGGATGTAATCAGATAACTTCTTATGTCGGCCTTTGGGTATTTGGTTCTTACTGATTGTAAAATTAAATTGTCTATTTCGTCAACTGGAAATAGTCGCTCTTGAGGATATTCAAAACTATAAGAAAAATCCTTTTCTTCTTCGGCAACCTCTAACATTTTATAATTTCCACTAAAATTTCTTTTATATAAGAAGTATCCGATTGAAAATTCTTGTTCCTTGAATTTCGCAACAAGTGTAACCTTTTTTACAATTCGCATTTTTTCTACAGGAAGAAATGATATTATGTTTTCTCTCATTTGCGTGCACTTTTTTATGTAAGTATAGATTTGTGTAGTGTAAAGTCTGTGTCTGTAAATGGAAGCCAACTCATATATTGACGCTAATAAACGTCAATTATATTTATAGCCTAATAATAATAAATGTTTTAGTGTAATACTTTTCTTATTGTAATTAGGATAATACTTTTTTTGTGAAATATAATACAGATGAGTATTATGTTGGAAGCAATTAAGTTTAATGGTTCATTAATGGAGTTACATTATACAGTTGGTGGCTGTACTTAGCTAAGATATTTTAATTATTTAATATTTGCAAAATTGTAAATTATATATACCAGCTTTTTATAAGCCAATGCTTTGTTGCAAACAAAGCTTAACTGTATTACTATTTTAGAACACTACAGACAAGTTGGAATAGCAATCGAAAAATTGAGTCTTAGCACTTCTAATCGAATTTCGCCAAACCGATGTTGGCTGCAGACTTTTACAGTAAGAAATCATCATCAAAGTCATTAGAACTTTCCTTTGAATTTATAAACTCCCTCGCATAAATTTTTAAAGTATCACTTTTTTGCAAAATTTGTTTCTCCTTATAAAAACTTTCTACATCTTCTAAGTCAAACCACTTACTACCTACTAGTCCTAAATTGAATAGTCTTTCAAAAATGTAGTGATTTGGATATTCTTTTGCAAGTGACCTTTTTTCAAGTTTAGAATTCGTTTTGGCAATTTCTAGTGCTTTACAAACAGGTATGTGAATTCCGCTTGACACCATCTTGCTATTTTGTCTTTGAAGCTTGTCAGTAGGTCTTAAAAAGCCTGAACAACAAGGAAAGCGAAATTTGGGAGTAGATAACACTTCTTCTTCTTTACAATATGAATTGTTACATAGAGTATTCTGTAGTTTTATTAATTGAGGTTTTAAATTTTGATGTTGAGAAAAGTAAATTACTCCATCTTGCCATGTTTTATATTGAAGAAATAAGAATCGTACTTGTTCATTTACGATATCATATTGCTCATATATTAGGTCAGCACCTGTAATATGTTCTTCTTTATCAGGATGTAGAAGTCTTAGTCGTAAAAACCTATCACTAGGCAGAGCGTAGTCAACAAACTTATAATCTTCAAAGATTTTTTCACCAAACAACTTACCCCTATCTAATTGAGCAAAATCTCTAACTAAAATTGCATTTTCAGTAAGGCGTCTTGGTTCTAGGTTTTCTAATGCTCCATATAATTGAGAAATTCTTCTGTTAATATATTTTGTCTGTTCTTTCGTGGAATTTGTTTGTTTCTTTAGGCCTTTCAATCTGTCAATTTCATTTTCAATTAATTCAGCGGGTTTTATTTTATTTCCTGAAGTTGATTGAAGGAGTGCTTCTTCTTTATAAAGCTTTACAATATCGTTATCGTTTTTCTCGGATAGAATTTTATCAAACTCATTGTAAAGCTCTTCATCTAAATCGTGTAGAAGTCGAAATGCTTGTTCATAGGTTGGAGCTTGTTGCTTTTTTTGAGCAATACTAACTGCGTCTCTTATACTAACGAGAGTTTGGAAAGCAATATCTCTTTTGTTTTCTTCACTGTTTTCTTCGTTTTTAAAAAAGTCCATATTTCCTATCCGAGTTTTTTTAAGTTTGCAGCCAACGGTTTAGAGCTTGGCGTTGTAAGGGAAATCAGGATACGTCAGCCCAACCTTGATATTAGGGTCTTCAAATATATTGCCTCATTTTTTTAATGTTTTCCATAATAGATAAGATGGGTTTTCTACTAAGTTGTCTTTGTATTCACGGTACGATCTGTAACCTGAAACTGTCGCCAAAGCAGATGCTAATAAACTCCAACCTGCAGTTTGAATTGTTCCTGCAAGGCCACCAACCAAAACTAATGCGTCTGCAAAACCTTTGCGCTTCAAACTGTCAAGTTTTTGACTAATTTTATTTACTTGAACTTCTCCTAATTCGTGAAGTATATTTTCTTGACGAAGTTTTATTTCATTAGGGTCTGTAATTGTTCTTAGCTCTCTAAATTGTCTTTCTAATTCAATTCTAAAATTTGTGAATAGGTCTGCTTCAAAAGTTCTAATGTTCATTAATTTATCAATATCAACCCTGTCTAGAAATGGTAACTCCAAATTCATAAATTGTGAAGCAGAAGAGGTCTGTACAGTTTCGTTTGAAGAAAGATTTTGCGTTAACAAGTTTGCTGTAAAGCCGTTGTCAGTCAAATAAGTCGCTTTTAAATCATTTGCTATTAAATTCTCAATGTATATTTTATCGAATGCTGCCTTTGCAGAACTATTAACCGATTGAAATGCCCAAATATCCCATTCTTCTTTGTCCATTGGATAAGAGGCTAATGACATTTTTGCATGAAATCTATTGGGGTCATCAGTCTTTTCAAATTCTTGATGGAAATAATTATAAATAGAACCATTATTTTCATCAAGGTCTTCAAAAGTGATAAATAATCCTGGTGTTAAATCGTTGCTGTCTAAAATTTCCCAACCGCCATCAACTTGCTTCATTGATTTAATTATTGCCTTATTTGTGAAAGTCTCTAAAATTTCTTTTGGTAATTCGTCAGCGTAGTAATTTACTGGAAGATTTATTAGAGATTGCTTTGGTGGTTCAAAATTATAACTGATGGGCAGAATTTTTACATAATCTGCTGCAACCATTGGGGTAATTGCTTTTAAAAGTCTTGTTGCTTGTGCAAGCTCTTCTCTGTCAATACCGTTTTTTTGAAACCCCAAATATTCTGTTATTATTTTATTCGCTTCACTTTCTGTATGTGTAAATTTAAAGAGTGGATCATAAATTACGAATTGATCAAAATATAATGCACTTTGCTTTAAAGTTTGAAACGGCATTTTTTCAATACTGGACAAAACTTTAAGAGAGGATTTGTTCTCTGTAATTTCTTTTGTTAAGTTATCTAAGTTACTAAGGCAATGTTGTCTATAATCTTGTAAAAGATTTTCAAGTTGACTATCCAATAAAGATTTGTATAAACAATTTATTTCATTATCGTCAAATAGAATTGAGTTTGCTAAAAAATTGTATGCTATACTTCCCATATTATTATGTTAGAGTGATTGTGGTGAATTCCTGCAGGCAATTGATATATTAACGCTATTAAACATTAACTATATTTATTGACTAATATTGATAATTAATGTTTTAGTGTAATACTTTTCGTATTGTCGTTGTGGCAATACACTTTTTGATATGAAAGAGAATACCAAAGTGTAGTAAGTTGCAAGCAGTTTAAGTTTAATGGTTCGTTAATGGGGTTACGTTGTGCAGTTGGTGGCTGAACTTAGCTAAGATATTTTAAATATCTAATATTTACAATATGAAGTAGAAAAATTTTATAGATGCAACAATAAATTTAACCTCAAATCTTTTCATTGGGTTTTGTAGGTACTAACAAAGTACGAACATCTCTATTCAAAAATTTAGCAATCCTAAACAAGTCTTGTATGGATGGTTGATTAGTATTTGTGCACCAGTTAGAAACTGTACTTTCGTGAACTTTCATATATGCTGCTAATTCCGAATTCAACTTATCGGTTTCTGCAAGTGCAATTTTTATCCTATTATATTTCGTTTGCGGCATCAGAAGTATTTTTTCAAAAATAGAATATCATAATTAATTGATTTATAGTCTATTATTAACCCTAAAGAACATTATTTTAACTTTAAAGACTATTAAATTGGTCTTTATGACTATTTTTTATATCTTTATTTAGATTTAAAATTATTTTCTTGTTGTTTTTTTATACGTCAATGGTATAGAATAACAACATTTATATTTGCGCTAATTATTGTAGATAACAAGTAAGCGCTTAACGAGTCTCGTTGCCGAATCTGACAATTCTTGATCACGAGAGTAAGTTATAAGCGCTCAACTTCCCATAATACTTATGGGGTTGAGCCTACTTACGTATTTGTGATCACACTCTAATTTAGAGTGGGCTTTGTCAGAGCCAGGCTACAAAAAACGGAGTAGGCTTAACCCCATTTTGTTTGTATGAGACTCATCCAAATACAATTGGTATGAGCACTTTACTTTTACAAGTTTTCTTAGCAAGCTGTATCGCTTATAAAATCTTATACGCCTGCAAACCCAAGCAACCCGTATAGCTATCCGGGCTATAACTTTTTTCTCATGCAGTTAAAGCCGCGATTAGTAGCTATTTAGTTATAAGTTGTAAGTAGTAAGTGGTAAGTTTTGTGTTTTACTTACGCTTACTGCTTATACTTTTATTGAGCAGAAAGCTGAAAGCTTAAAGCGGAAAACTGAAGGCTGAAGGCTTAATACATTCAATGAAGGCGTTGTCTGCCTGCTGATTAGTGTTACCGAACGGCCCCGATTAAAATACCCCGAACAGCGGGGATAGAATCGGGGTACTGCACAGTGGCCAATAGGGTTGTTGCAGCACAAGTGAGTGACACAACGGAAGCCGAGTAGCGTATCTACTGCCCACCACAAAAAAGTTATACCCCCGTCGCTATTTTATTGATTCACCTTTTAGCTATTACTGCAATGAAAAAATTACAACTTTGCTTACTGGCCCTGCTATGCCCGGCCATGAGCCTTTTTGCCCAACCCACCCCTATACAACCCCTCCGCATTGGCGATACCCTGCCGGATATTACGGTGAGCGGGGTGGTTAATTACCCCGTTTCTACTATCCGATTGTCCGACTTAAAAGGAAAACCCCTTATCCTTGATTTCTGGGGCAAATACTGCGGCCCCTGCATACTGGCCCTGCACCAGTTAGATAGCCTGCGCCAGGCTTTTAACCAGGAGTTTACGGTACTTACTGTATCGGACTTTACCGACAGTACCGACCTGCTGCAAACCCTTAACCGTTACCCTAAAACCAAAGGTTTGCAACTACCCGTGGTTTTGGGTAACACTGCCCTTGCCGCTTATTTCCCTTACAAACTGGTATCGCACCTCATTTGGATAAATGCCAACGGAGTGGTACAGGGTATTACCGGTGGGGAGTATATAACTGCTAACAATGTAAAGCTATTGCTGGCCGGAAAGCCACTTAACTGGGCAGTGAAAAAAGATGTGATGGATTTTGATTATAAGGAGCCGTTGTTAAGTTATAGTCAGGATGAAGCATCTAAACCGGCGCAGCTTTATTACTCGGCCTTTACCAGTTACCGGGAAGGCATTGCCCCGCCCAATGGTACTACCTGCATGGCCGAGGAAGGGAGGACTTTTACCGCTTTTTATAATTTTGATTTGATGGCATTTGCCAAGCTGGCGATTGATTACCGGATTGGCGGCAGTCGCAATCAATTTGTATTGAACGTAAAAGATTCCAGCCGTTATATACCGCCAAAAGGTGAAGGTAGCGCTGACTGGAAAACAAAAAATACTTTTTGTTACTACCTCTCCCTCCCCTCTCATATTCCCAATAACACCATAGAAAGTTTAGTAAAAGCCGACTTACAGAAATGGCTGACAACGCTTGGCATACAAGTAAGAAAGGAAGAACAGGTAAGGGAAGGTAAGAAAACGGAGGTATACCTTATTACTGACTAACCCATGTATTAACTGCTTAAACTTCAAGTTATGATTACCAATAAATATACAAAGTTTGGATTTTTTTTATACTTATTACTATGGTTTAATAGTGCCATAGCACAAGATAAGTTGATTAAAGGGCAGGTATTATCGGATGCATCCCAACAGCCGGTTAGCGGGGTTACCATACGCACCGTCTTCGGAAATCAGGTTACCTATAGTAACGAAAAAGGCTTTTTCAGCCTTCCCTGGGCAGGACAAGCCGACACACTTGTATTAAACCATAAGGGATACCAAAGCTATTCTATTGCCCTGCCCACCACCGGATTAACAGCAACGATTTTTTATTTACATGAGACAGCCAAAGACCTGGCCGAAGTAATGATACATACGGGCATACAAACCCTTCCCCGTGAAAGAGCCACCGGTTCGTTTACCCAAATAAGTCAGGAACGATTTA